>Ga0222708_1000127_pt1 | contig 21988 bp, 24 predicted proteins | sample AntAcemetage1576_FD_179806 | JGI IMG/M metagenome (GOLD analysis project Ga0222708, IMG submission 179806) | Saline water microbial communities from Ace Lake, Antarctica - #1576 | ecosystem: Environmental > Aquatic > Non-marine Saline and Alkaline > Saline | place: Antarctica: Ace Lake... | reverse complement strand
TGAGCACTGCTCTTTCGCCTTCACATAACTTGACCGGAACGCTGACCATCGAAGCTGTGCCGGACACGAAGACTGAGATCCTTCAAGAGCTCTCTATTGCTGCGCTTGCCGACATCGGGTCCAGCCTGTCCAACCTGATCCTGGTGGGTGATGAATTCATGGCGTACACCGGGTTCTCGGACCCTGGCGGAAACACGATCGACCTTACAGGGTTGGTGCGTGGTCTCCTCGATTCTGCCCCGCCGATGGCCGGACATGCGGACGAAACACCGGTCATCTTCCTGCATCTTTCGGGAGCTGTGACGGACACCGCGTTCCCCGGGGATTCCAGCGTCACCTTGCGGCCTCTCCCGTCTTCCAACTCCGAGACGCTGGCGTTCGCGGACGCGACGACTTCTACCATCGCCATGGACAGCAGGCACCTGCGACCGTACCCACCCATCAACCCCAGGAGCACAGGCGCGTCTTCGGCCTACGACCTGACTACATCCCTTGACGCGACTGGCATCGTTCCCGGCGGAGGAGAGAATTCCAGTGGGTGTCTCTTCTCATTCACTCGGAGAGACTTCCGCTTGGAGGACGAATATCTGAAGGTGGCTGGGGAGACGCGACTCCCTGCCGACTTCCCGGTTGTCAACACGACCGAGTATCGGTTGGTGGTGCGGGACGGTGCAGCTGCCGCCCTCTACACTGGTGCTTGGAGCAATGTCAACAACCCAGGGATTTCGCGGAACAGAGTCTTGGCCGGTAACTCGGGGACGCTCCCGGCTGCTTTGCAGGTGACTGTGGAGACGAGGCATGTCGTCGACAGCATCACCTACACATCGGCCATGAACCTAGCGGTAGCGATGACGCCAACGAGCGAGGTGACAGCCTGGACACCCCTGGGCGCCATCGCAAACGCGGTTGTGAGTACACTGTGGGTGGCTCCGTCTACAGGGAGCTATGCTTGTACGATAGGAGATGCGCTTTCGACCGGCGCATTCCAGGTCCGTATCAACGGTGGCTCTTGGACCGATGTGATCACAGGGGCCACTGCTTCCGGCAACTTCTCGGCGACTAGCGGAGACGACCTGGAGTTCAGGCACACTGCTTCGGCTTCTGGGGAGCACCGATTCGCTCTCGTTGATCCCCCGACTGGGACGAATGCGTTCGCGATCCTCGTCCTTTGAATCTTTCGGAGACAGGCGATGACAGCCGAAAATCCGGGAACAGATCGGGTCGAGTTGACCAGGGACGACATACACCTCATCGTGCGCGAAGCTGTTGATGAAACTCTGATCAAGATTGGCATGGAACCGAGCCAGATCGGAGACATGCAAAGGGACTTCATTTTTCTGAGGACTCTTAGATCAACACACGAACAGGTGAAGAATAAAGCCATTCTAATCTTGGTCGGCACTGTCATCACAGCCACCACTGGAATGATCGTCATGGGGTTTCGAGCCATGATGGGTAAGTAGCCCATGCTGAAGCGGCGTGAGCCGCCTGGGCGATCCAAGGACTCCACTCTACCTACTCTACCTTGGAATCAGAGGTAGAGTAGAAATATACGACTTGTGTCCTCCCTGGAGACGATTCCCTCTACCTACTCTACTTACTCTACCTTGAACGCGGTTATATCCTCCAGTGCCTTCCACCTTACTCTCTCTTCAGAGTAGAGTAGGTAGAGTAAGTAGAGTGGAACTCGTTTGGCCGGATCTTCTCGGGAGTTTTCTGCACTCTACTCTGACTGAATATCGTCAAGAAGAGTAGAGTGTAGGTAGAGTATTTTTGACGGACTTGCTTGCTTTCCTGCCAACAGACGCCATACTATGGGCAAGAGGAGAGAATCATGAGCAGCCATGCCGATTCCGTCGTCCGCCGCCTGAAGCAGTACCAATCCCAGCAGATTGCCTACAACACCATCCGTGTGGAGGCTACGACCCCGAAGGTGACGCTCACCTTCGAAGCGCACCACCCGATCCTCAACAAGCCTCGGATCTCCATCACGCTCTATGGGCAGCCGACAGCGGAGGACGTCCAAGCGGTGTTCAAGGCGCACGACGCGGACATCCTGTTCCAGGAATGGTGCCGCAAGGCGGGTGGCCCCATGTTCCGGCCGACCCAGCAGAAGGAGGCCCCTGGTGCCTGAGAGAAAGTTCGCCGTCTGGCAGAAGACCACTGGTCCGCTGTCTTCACCGACCTGCACGGAATACTACCTGGCCTTCGGAATCCATGGCTTGGTGATGAACCGTTCCAGCCTGGATCCGAAGGGTTCTGACCTGCCTCCCTGGATTGCAGTGATCTACGAGAAGCGACAGAAGACGAGATTCAACACAGAGAAGGAAGCACAGGACTTCGTTGAAGAGAAGCTCAAGGAGTATGTCCGCCTTGCGGCCACGCGGCTGGGCCTGATTAGAGACGGCCATGCTGCTGACTGACAAGCAACGATTTGAAATCCTCCAGTCGTTTCGGGCCGGTCTTTCGTTAGCAGAGGTCATGGAAATGTACACCAAGACCTTCAAGACTCCTGTGGAAGAAGAAGAACCAAAGACCCAAGAAAAGGAGAAGAGAATGCACGTCGACGCCCCACTTTCGCTTGGCCTAGAAGCCAAAATGGACAACGAGATCGTCAACATCAACCACATCTATACAAGGAGGAAATGGAACTTTGGTGTCGGGATCGCCAATCTCCCGCAGATTCCACAGAACATGTGCATGTCGGATATCGTCCGGGAGAAGGATCCTCGTGTGATCAATGCGATCGACACCGGGCTCCTCCTGGTTTCCGCATATAACTCGTTCGCCGAGCACTTCGGCAGCCGCGCCTTCGCTGCAGCCAATGGCGGGTTCATAGACCAGGCCCTGCAACTACTGCGGGAACTGGGCGACTTGAATGGCGGCGACGACCAGCAGTTCAGCCAACGGGCGCGAAATATCCTCCTCCAGTTCAAACTGGAAGAGGAGGTCTGAAAACTTTTCACCTTCTTCTTGCCTAAGTCAAAACAGACTCCATACTTAGGGCAAGAAGCGGACTGTCCGCCGGCAAGAACCAAGTTCCCAAAGGGAGACAGAAAAATGAGCCACGAAATCGAAGCGACTGATTCGTTCGGAGAGGTCCGGTCAAACGGCGAGAAAGCATGGCATGGGCTGGGTGTCGAGCTGCCTGAGGGCCTGACCGCCTGGGAAGCGTTCGAGCAGATCGGGCTGGGTTGGGAGACTGAGCTCCTGCCCCTGTTCGCCACCTACCAGGATGCCGAAAACAAGCGTCGGCAGTTCAAAGTGGAATCCCACGCTGTGCATGTCCGCTCGGACACCAAGGCATCCCTGGGCGTTGTCGGCGCAACCTACAAGCCGATCTCCAATCGCACCTTGGCTGAGTTTGCCGATGCGTTGGTCGGGGCGGACGCGGCGGTCACGACTGAGACGGCTGGCTCCTTGCGAGGCGGTCGGTGCATCTTCAGCCTCGTCCGCCTGCCCAAGACCATCGAGGTCACCAGCGAGGACATCTTGAAGCAGTATGTCCTCGTCCGCAGTTCCCACGACGGTTCGTCCGCCTTCCAGGTCTACCCGACCTCGATCCGAGTTGTCTGCGCCAACACTCTCCGCTGGTCGGAGCGGGATGCGATCCGTGGCGTCCGGTTCCAGCACACCGGGGATATCGGCAAGAAGATCGACCAGGCACGACTCGTCTTGGGCTTCATCAGCAAGGAGACGGATCGGTTCGAAGCCATGGTCCGCATCCTCGCCGCCACTCATCTCAAGAAGGACACCGTCCGGCAATACTTCACTTCCGTGTACGATGCCACATTTGGAGTGGTGCCCGAGGAAGGGGCTGACAAGTTCGCCAAGCAGGTTGAGAAGCGCGACGCCATGCTCCAGCGGTGGTCGGACAACATGGACGACGCCAGGCAGTCCCTCAAGGGAATCAGCGGGACCGCGTGGGCTGCCTACAACGCCATCTCGCAGTGGCACGAGCACGAGCGCGGTCGCTTCGGTGTGGTGGCTGACTCTGACGGTCGTGCCCACTCCAACATGTTCGGGATTTCCGACCAGCAGAAGCGGATCGCCTTCGACCAGGCGTTCGCCCTGGCCTGAGTCTAGAGTAGAATCTTTCTCGCGGACGCTCAGGGATCCCCTCCCCTGGGCGTTCGCTCTTTCTGGACACGAGTCCTGTTCTTCTGGAGCGCGGGCCTGCTATGATTGAGTATGGATGTATGGCGACTCACGATCGAAAAAGTCAACGGTAAGTGCGTCTCTGTCTGCGGCACGGAAGAATCGCTCCTCGGAGAGATCGAAGCATGGGAGAAGTGCGAGAAGAAGTCCGTCGTGGAGTGGGCGGAGCTCGAATCGAGAGGTGAGGTGCACAGGTGTCTTGAGTCTCTCTTCGTCCGCCGGATCCACGGGTTCCACGAAAGTGCTGACCGCTCCCCCGTCCTCATCGCTCTCCGATACCAGGATGTGGTCGGCATGGCATTGGTGAGATTGGGGTGACAACATACATCTCCAAGACAACACCGTTCGACCACCAGGCAACCGAGACAGCAGACCACGGTGAGGATTTTGCGCGTGGTCTCTTCTGGGAGCAGGGTTGCGGCAAGACCAAGCCGGTTATCGACTCCGTCGGCAAACTCTTCCTAGACGGCGAGATCGACGGTCTCATGGTCGTGGCGCCAAACGGTGTACACCGGAACTGGGTGTCGGACGAGATCCCCGCCCACCTGGGCAGTGGCCTGATCGACCGTGTCACCTCTCACATCTGGTACAGCAACGACGCCAAGTATCAGCGTGAGTCGTTTGAGCGAGCGATCACTACCAAGGGCCTGGGCGTCCTCGTGATGTCTTACAACGCGCTGCTTACCGATCGTGGGCAGGTGGCTTGGAAATCGTTCTTGAAGAAGCGGAAGTGCATGTATGTGCTGGACGAATCGCACTACATCAAGAATCCTGCCGCGAAGTGGACCAAGCGCGTCATCGGTTCGGCGACCGTCGCCGCGAGATACAACCGAATCCTGACTGGCACCCCCATCGCCAACAGTCCGTTCGACCTCTACAGCCAACTGCGATTCCTGGACAAAGGGATCTGGGAAGATCTGGGAATCAAGAACTTCGCAGCCTTCAAGCAGATGTTCGGTATCTGGGAAACCCGCAAGACACGCGACGACCGGAACTACCCGATCTGCGTTGCCTACAGGAATCTCCCGCTGCTCCAAGCCAAGCTCAGGACCATGGGCTCCAGGGTAACGAAAGAGGAAGCACTGGACCTGCCCCCGAAACTCTTCAGCAAACGCTACTTTGAGATGACGCCGACACAGAAGCGTCTCTATGCCCAGCTCCGCGACGAATTCATCGCGGAGCTCGATTCTGGCGAAGAGCTGACCGCCATCCTGGCCATGGTGCGCATCTTGCGTCTGCAGCAAGTCACCTGCGGATATCTCCCCTCCCACGAAGGAGACGACGCGGTCATCTTGTCGATCGAAGGCGGCAACCCGCGCCTGGACCTACTTGCGGAAACCTGCGAGGCCCTCGACCACAAGACGATTATCTGGTGCCGGTTTCGGCGGGACATCGAGCAGATTCTCGCCCACTCGGTGTTCAAGAACAAGTCCGTCCGCGTCGACGGCGCGGTGACGGGTCCGGCTCGTGGGGAGGCCCTGGATGCTTTCCAGAAGGGTAACGCCCAGTTCCTCGTAGCCAATCCGGCAGCGATCTCGACTGGTGTGACACTCCACGCGGCCACAACCGTCATCTACTACAGCAACTCGTTCAATCTCTCCCACCGGCTGCAGTCCGAGGACCGCGCCCACCGGATTGGTCAGCACCACCCGGTCCACTACATAGACCTGATTTGCCCGGGGACCGTCGACATGAGGATTGTCGACTCACTGCGGCAGAAGGTTGACGTGGCTTCGGCCATCACCGGCGATAATCTGAAGGAATGGATCTAGGAGCGAACCGATGACAGACCCATACGCAGATTTCCGCGAAGTCCAGAAACCTGGTGATGCCGCCTTCGCTCGTCTCGAGGAACTCGTGAGAGACCTCCAGTCAGCAGACGGTGCTGTCACGACAGCCGAGGACGAACTCAAGAAGGCACAGGAAGTGCAAAGAGATCTCGCCGAGAGGCAGATTCCAGAGTTCATGGCCGAACTCGGGCAGAAGCAGTTGGTGCTGACCAACCTGGGCGGGATCACCATCACTGTAGATTCCAAGATCCGTGCGTCCATCCCGGCGAACCAGAAGATTCAGGCGATGCGATGGCTCGAGGAGAATGGCCACGCTGCGTTGATCAAGCGCACGATCTCGATCGGGTTCAGCCGGTTTGAGCAGGACCAAGCCACAGAACTCATGCAAGAGCTCACCGGCAAGTTCAACAATCTGAAGCAGGACATGAAGGTTGAGCCGAGCACACTCACCGCCTTCGTCCGGGAGCAGCTGGAAGCTGGCGACCCTGTTCCGTCCGAAATGTTCGGCGTCTTTGAGCAGAAGTTCGTCAAGATCAAACAACCCAAGACCAGAGATTAAAGGAGAATCAGACCATGGCCAAGAACGATGAAGACAAGAAGCTCGCCAAGCCGGCACCGGCAGAGAAGGCTCTCGCGCAGAGCCACGACTATGGCGAGTTCGCCGGAGTCGGGTATGAGGGTCAGAGCAACGAAGACATCGCGATGCCGTTCATCGGCATCCTCCAGTCCCTCAGCCCAGAAGTCACCGACGGCGACCCGAAGTTCATGAAGGACGCCAAGGTCGGCGACTTGATCAACACCGTGACGCACCAGCGGTATTCGGGCGACAAAGGTGTCTTCGTCGTGCCTGTGCTGACGAAGCATGTCTATGTGGAGTGGGTGCCCAGGAATAAGGGTGGTGGCTTCGTGGGCATCCACGAGCTCGACTCAGACATCGTCAAGACTGCCAAGGCTACGGCCGAGAACTTCAACAGACTGCAGACCGGAGAGAACGACCTCATCGAATCGTTCTACATCTACGGGCTCCAGCTGGAGAATCCTCAGTCGGAAGACCACATGGGCGCGGTCGTCCTGGCGTTCACCAGCACCAAGATCAAAGTCTACAAGCGGATCATGACCCAGCTCCGTACCGTCAAGGGTAATCCGCCGCTCTTCGCCCACCGTCTGCTCGTCCTCACCAAGGGAGAGAAAAACAAGCAGAACCAGCCTTATCGGAACTTCGACATCGCTCCAGCCTTGGGCACAGTCGCCGAGTCGATGATCTCGCCCAGCGGAGACCAGGGTGGCCTTCTGTCTGCTGCAATGGACCTGCACAAGATGGTGGCTGCCGGCAAGACCAAGGTCGACTACAATGCTCAGGCTGCAGGGGGTGCCACCGCAGAAGGTGAAGAAACCCCCTTCTGATTTCCTCAGCTCTTTCTCTCTTTTCTCTAGTTGTCCTCTCGTCTTCGGGCGAGAGGACAGCTTTCTCAACGCTTAGGGGTGATTCCATGCTCTGGTCTCCGAAACAGGAATACGCGCTCAAGAGTGTGAGCACCTGGCTCGCAAACGGTGCGTCCCAGGTGTTCTACTTAGCGGGTTTCGCCGGAACTGGTAAGACGACTCTCGCTGTGCATCTGGCCCAAGGAGTGCCAGGAAAAGTCTTCTTCGCTGCTCACACAGGTAAGGCGGCATCAGTGATGAGGGAGCGGGGCTGCAAGGACGCCCTCACCATCCACCAACTCATCTACCAGCCCAGCAACAAATCCAAGGCGGAGCTGAGGAAACTGACGGAGGAGCTTGACCAGCGGCTGGCCGAGTTACCGGCCGAAGACCGCGAGCACGATCCCGTGGCGAAGCGGTTGAAGTTCCTGGTGCAGCAGGAGAACAAGAAGCTCAAGCAGCCGGGCTTCAGCCTCAATACTGCGTCACCGCTCCAGAACGCCAAGCTCGCCATCATCGACGAATGCTCCATGGTCGACGAAACCATGGGCAGAGATCTTCTGTCCTTCGGTGTGCCAATCCTTGTTCTGGGCGATCCCGCCCAGCTCCCTCCCATCAAGGGTGGTGGCTTCTTCACCGCGCAGAAGCCGGACATCCTCCTGGACGAAATCCACCGCCAGGCTGAGGGCAACCCAATCATCGAGCTGGCGACGAAAGTCCGGAATGGTGAGCGTTTGTCGCCGGGGACTTATGGCGAATCCCTCATCATACGGGGGGAACGCCCCGACCCTCAGCTGGTCCTTGGAACCGACCAGGTCATTGTCGGCAGGAACGCGACCCGCCGTGGGTGCAACCGAAGGCTGCGTGAACTGCTCGGGCGGGCGGAGACTTGGCACCCCGTGGCGGGCGACCGCCTCGTGTGTTTGCGGAATCACCACGAGGCGGGTCTCTTGAACGGCACGACTTGGAACACGATCAACTGTGATGTCATGGAGGGGATGGATGAGATCGGATTAGACCTAGAGGATGACAACGGATCATCCCTCTCAGCTCTTGCTCACCCACACTTCTTCCAGGGCCGCGAGGACGAGCTGTCCCACTGGCAGATGCAAGAAGCTGAATGTTTCGATTTCGGCTATGCTCTGACCGCCCACAAGGCCCAGGGCTCCCAGTGGCAGAGTGTGTGCATCTTTGACGAAAGTCATGTATTCCGCGGGAGTTCGCGGGAGTGGTTGTACACCGCGATCACGCGCGCCAGCGAAAGAGTCTTGATCGTTCAATAGGAGCAGACAGAATGACAATCGGCCCCTCCCTGCCATTCTCAGAAGAATTGCATGCCGAGAAGTATCGCGGACCCGGCGAGTCTTTCAAGGAAGCAGGAAATCGCATCGCGGGCGCGCTTTCCGACGGCCCAGAGCATTTCCACGCCTTCCGGGATGCCTTTCATCAGATGCGGTTCCTTCCTGCGGGCCGGATCCAGTCAGCGGTCGGTTCCGTCAAAGCGGTGACTCCCTTCAACTGCTTCGTGGCGCCGAGCATCGAAGATTCTTTCGTTGATGGCCAGAGTTCGATCATGGCGGTGGCTGCGAAGGCAGCGGCCACGATGCGCATGGGCGGCGGTATCGGCTACGACTTCTCGACTTTGCGTCCGCGTGGCGACATGATCACCAAACTGCGCTCCAGCTCTTCTGGTCCCGTGTCCTTCATGCAGATCTACGACTCGATCTGCAAGTGCATCTCTTCCTCCGGGCATCGTCGCGGGGCTCAGATGGCGGTGCTGCGGATTGACCACCCTGACATCGAAGAATTCATCCACGCCAAACAGCCACCCAAGGAAGCCGAGCCGATCCTTGAGATGCTCGCTGCCCAGGAGCCCGGCAGTGCCGAGTGGGTCCAGTGGTACCAAACGCTGCAGGCCGTGTACCGTTTCACGGGGTTCAATACTTCCGTCGGTGTTACAGACGAGTTCATGCACTGTCTGCGAGACGGTCGCGACTTCCCCCTCCGCTTCGGCAATCAGGTCTACCGGCATGTCGACCCACACGCGCTGTGGGACACTGTCATGCGTTCCACCTGGGACTGGGCGGAGCCCGGCGTGTTGTTCCTTGACACCATCAACCGGATGAACAACCTGTGGTGGTTGGAAGTCATCGCGGCCACGAATCCTTGCGGCGAACAGCCGCTGCCACCCGACGGCGCATGCTTGCTGGGCAGCTTCAACCTCGTCAAGTACATCCGCGACGGAGAGTTCGACTTCGAGCAGTTCGTCCAGGACATCGGCGTTGTCGTCCGTGCGATGGACAAAGTCATCGATGTCGCCACCTTTCCGCTCTACGAGCAAGAGAAAGAGGCTAAGAACAAGCGTCGCATGGGCCTGGGAGTCACCGGAGCGGCCAACGCGATAGAGGCAACCGGATGCCGCTACGGGGACACCAAGTTCCTTGATCTCGAGGCCAAGATCCTCGAGACTCTCCGTGACGAAGCCTACTCAGTTTCTTCCGACTTGGCCGCGGAGAAGGGTTCGTTCCCGCTCTACAACGAGGAGAAGTATCTGCAGGGCGGGTTCATCAAGACGCTCCGTCCGGACGTCATCGAGAAGATCAAGCGACAAGGCATCCGGAACAGTCACCTCCTCTCGATCGCCCCCACCGGCACGATCTCTATGTGTGCCGACAATGTCAGCTCAGGCATCGAGCCTGTCTTCTCGTATTCGCAGAAGCGGATCGTCAACATGCCCGGCGGCTCCATCGAGACCGACTTCGAGGACTACGGTGTCCGCGTCCTGGGCGTCAAGGGGAAGCGGTGCGACGAGGTCACGGTGGACGAGCACCTCAATGTGCTGTCTGTCGCGGCGGCTCGCGTGGACTCCGCTGTCAGCAAGACCTGCAATGTGTCCCCCAACATGCCATTCCCTGAGTTCCGCCGCCTCTATGTGGAAGCGTGGGAGCGTGGGTGCAAAGGCATCACGACTTTCCAGACTGGCGGCAAGCGCGCCGGCATTCTCAAGTCAAACGACGAAGACACGGCCACTAGTTGCGAAGTCGACCTGACGACCGGTCGTCGCAGCTGCGAGTAGTTCAAGCACCCTGGGCCCACAGCCCAGGGTGTGCTTATGCCGACAACGCTTGCTCTAAATCCCGTGCATGTGGGAGAGTATTTCTCGACTGCCCGCGAACGCCATCGGATCCTCCTGGCTCGGAGAGCAGGATTCCCCAAGCCTTGGACGACGGACCCGGCCATGTCCAGATGGCGTTTCTGCAATGTCTTCAGAGAGGACGACGTCACGACGATCTGGGTGCGTAAGCATGTGCGAGAGCCCATGCACGACGATCCGCGATGCATCGTCGCGATGACTGCTTGCCGCTACTTCAACAAGATCTCCACGCTTGAGATCCTCAATGAGGAAGGGCTGCTGCAATCGTGGAACTCCGACAAGGCCAAGAATCTGCTGCGCCAAGTCAGTCCGCTCGTCGGTGCGGGATATCTGATCAAGACTCCTGACGGGCTCAACAAGCTCGACGGAGTCTGCCAGATCGTCAATCAAATACAGGACGATCTACCCAGGCTCGCGGCCTGCGTCAAGAAGGATCCCAGGCTCGAGGCTTTCTGGGCACAACTGCGGCACTACCCCTTCCTTGGGCCATTCATGTCCTACGAAATCGTGTCGGACTTGCGGCACACCGCCATGCTGGAACACGCCAGCGACATCATGGGTTGGGCCAACGCTGGCCCAGGGGCCTGCGCTGGGATGTCCTGGCTGACTGGAGGTGACCTCAAGTGCGTTCCCTACACATCATCGAAACAATGGGCCACTGCCACGCTCAATGCGATGCGTGAATTGCTTGAGCTCTCACGACAAGAAGAATACTGGCCACAGCATCGGAACCAATGGGAAATGCGTGAAGTAGAGCACTGGCTCTGCGAGTACGCCAAGTGGGTGAAGGTCTGTCGTCTGGAGCAAAGGATGAAGAGGAAGTATCCATGAAGATCTATATCCCGTCGTTGAGTCGTTCTGGTGTCGTGCGGACCGGGACGGTCGGCGAGTTCCCGCCCAAACTCCTGCAGAATCTCCGTGTGGTCGTCCCGACTGAGCAGGTCGCCGCCTATGAGGAGAATCTAGCGGAACCGATCGAGCACGGACTCCAAGTCCTCAGCTGTCCGGAGAAGGGTATCTCCCACACTCGCCGTTGGATCGGCGAGCAAGCCGCTGCCGCAAACGAGCCCAAGTTCCTGATGTTGGACGACGACCTGGGCCTCCTCATCCGCAGAGGCCCGTCGACTTGGAGGCTGCGCGGCACGACACCCGTTGAAGTGGAGTCCATGATGCGCGTATTGGAAGGCTACCTGGACACGCATGCTTGCGTCGGTATCTCGCCCAGAGAAGGCCAGAACCGATACGAAGCCGATAAGGTCAACTCCTTCGCGATCAACACAAGGATTATCCGTGCTTTGGGCTTCCAGACAGATGCGTTCCTGGCTTGTGAGCACGGACGAGTGCAGGTCATGGAAGACTTCGATGTCCTGCTCCAGCTGCTTCGCCGGGGACAGTCCAACGCGCTCCTGACTTACTTCGCCCAGGGCCAAGGACAGACACAGGCGCAGGGAGGCTGCTCCGAGTACAGGACGCACGAGAACCACGCGGCCTCAGCGGAGAAACTTGCTCTCTTGCATCCTGGCTATGTAAACACCAGGTGGAAGAAGAACAAGGGTGGTGGGGAGTTCGGCGAGCGGAAAGAAGTCACCATCAGGTGGAAGAAGGCATTCCAGGAGGCACCGGATGCCGCCGACTCCTCTATCAGACGACACTCGGAGGCCAAATAGAATGCATGTCATAGAAGCACGCAACGCAAATCAAGCACTCCCTGAGGCTCTGCACCAGCTGGCCGTCTGCGGGGTCCGCTCGGAATCCCGGAATGGCCCGGTCCTCCGCTTCCCTGGGCCGACCGCGATCGTCGTCCGTGAGCCGACCGAGAGGGTGGTGTTCTGGCAGGCGCGGGACGCTAACCCGTTCTTCCATCTCCTTGAAGCGATCTGGATGCTGGGTGGTCGCGACGATGTTGCCTTCCCCGCCAGCATCCTTTCTTCCATCTCTCAGTTTTCTGACGACGGACTCTCGTTCAACGGTGCGTACGGGAAGCGTTGGCGGACATGGTTCGGGCGCGACCAGGTCGTGGGCATCGCCCAAGCACTCAAGGCCGACCCGACTTGTCGTCGCCAGGTTATGACGATGTGGGACGGTCACCACGACCCCGAAAAGGCCGAGACGGGCTCAAAGGATGTGCCTTGCAACACGCACATCTACTTCAGTCGCGACTTGAATGGTCTCTTGCACATGACGGTGTGTAACCGTTCAAACGATCTCGTCTGGGGGGCTCTCGGTGCCAACACGGTGCATTTCTCCGTCTTGCAGGAGTACATGGCCGCGATCATCGGTTGTGAAGTCGGCACCTACACGCAGTTTTCCAACAACATGCACCTGTATCTCAACCAGCACCAGGGTTTGATTGACCAGCTTGCTCCGTTCGCTAGTGAGTTTGTCACCGGGAAGAATCGTAGACTGTCGCCGAAGTACACTGTCCTGTGTCCGTACGAACTCGGTGCGGTCAAACCGTATCCGCTCGCGAGTCGCGTGACCACCGCGGAGCTCGACGCCGACATCAACATGCTGCTGGACGAACGATTCCTACCCCTGGGCGGCAGCTCAGCCTTCATGCGTAAGGTCGCCGCACCCTTGCTGGCCGCGACCGACCACCTGAAGTCAGACGCCAGCGCAGACCGATACGAAAAGACTCGAGGGATCCTCGCCGCCATGCCTCCCTGCGACTGGAAGCAAGCTGCTGATTTCTGGCTGTTGCGTCGCGAAAAGCGACAGAAGGACAAGACACATGCCAACCCCGCGTGAGCTGCTCTCGACAATAGTCCTCGAAGATGTCGTCGGGCTTACCAAGGCTGAGGAATCCTATGGGGACTCCTGGTGCAAACGAGGAGGCATAGGCGCGTACATGATGATGGCCCGGAAGTGGGATCGCATCGAGCGTGCGATCGAGCCACCCGCCGATGCCCACGGCGACGGCCAGGCGCAGATGTCCAGCAAGGACGCGGTCGTCCAAGGCTACGACATCTTCGCCGGCATCGCGGCGGACAAGCGTGCAGAGGGACTCATCGACGACATCCGAGACCTCAGACGCTACTTGCTGCTTGTAGAAGCGCGGGCTCGCTTGTTGGGCCTGGAGTCGGCCCAGAGCACGCATCGGGATAATGTGTATCGGGATAATGTGTGATGCCAGTGCCTGCTTTCTCTCCGACGGAAGCACAGATGCATCCCCTGACACCGTCGTTCGAGAAGTGGCAATGGTATTCCCGCAAGATCATAAAGGGTATTGCTCCCCACATCAGCGCGGAGGATCTAGAAGACCTGACCACCGATGTGTTCGTGCAGGCTTCTCAGACGTGGGATCCCGAGAAGTCAGGTTGGATGACTTGGCAGAAGCATGTCACCAACTACCGAACATGGGATTGGTTGCGCCGGGAAGCGATGATGAAGAGACACCGAGAACCGCTCCACCACTACGAAGAAAGGAAACCAAGAAGAGAAGTCAGTGCCGAAGCACTTTGCGAGTTCCGCGAAGAAATCGAGAACGCTGTCCGTTCGCTTCAGGCTGCCGGTGGCACAGTCAATGAGATAGAGACGATGCTGCTCCACACCAGAGGCCTCAACATGAGCCTCATAGCAGCATCCCGAGGCGTGAACAGGCAGTCGGCCGAAAACGCATTGAAGAAACTCAACACGAGACTCAAGAAGAAAAGAGAGAGAACCAATGGACATAATGATAGATGTCAAGACCCTGGGTCAGAAGCCGGGTTGCGTCATCCTGGCGATTGACTACGCGATCATGGACACGAAAGAATACGCGATCGTGACCACTGACATGATCAAGCTCGAAGTCGGAGCCCAGCTTGCCGACGGTAGAACTGTGTGCCAAGACAGCCACGACATCTGGATGACACACCCAGCGGACATCCGCAGCATGGTCTTCTCGCAGGTCGGAGCAGTCCACCCTACGGAAGCCTTGCACACCAACCTGTCCCGTGTGATGCAGGACAACGACGTCATGCATGTCTGGGCTGCGCCCACCCACTTCCACATCGCCATCATCGACGAGGCGGTGGACTTCTGGGATGCTGCCGCACCATGGCACTATAGCCAAGTTCGGGACCTGTCTTCGTACATCGCTGCGGCAGGCGGGCGAACGGACAACTCCGATTCCCCGGAGATTCTCACCCCGATGGAAAAAGTGACGCGTCAAGCAAACTCGCTCTTCGCCAGCATGCAAGAGCTGCGGAGCTTCTGATGTCCCAGATACCCATGTTCCAGCCCAAGGTGGAATGGCGACCTCCCGTCCTTGCGGAGCTGCCTTCTTGGGCCGGAGCCAAGCGGGTGGGCGTCGACATCGAGACCTGTGACCCGTTGCTGAAGAAACTCGGCCCTGGTGTGCGCCGGGGCGCGTACATCACCGGCGTGTCTTTCGCCATCGAGGATGGGCCGTCACACTACTTGCCGGTGAGGCATGCCGAAGACAATCTGCCCGAAGACGCGGTCTTCAACTACTTGATCCAACAGAGCAAGGTCTTCACAGGCTCTGTCTGCGGAGCCTCTTTGGGCTACGACCTGGACTTCCTGGCACACAGAGGAGTCGTGTTCCGAAAAGCGGAATGGTTCCGAGATGTGCAGGTTGCAGACCCCTTGCTAGATGAGCTCCGAGATTCCTACTCGCTAGAGGCCATCGGTGATCGCTGGAGCGTCCCAGGCAAGGATGAGCTGCTGCTTCGGCAAGGTGCTGAGGCTTGGGGCGTCGACCCCAAGAAAGAGATGTACAAGCTCCCTGCTCGGTTCGTGGGGCAGTACGCCATCCACGATGCTCTGTCCCCACTGGCCATTCTCCGCCGCCAGGAGAAGATGGTGGAGGAAGAAGAACTCTGGAAGATCTACGATCTGGAGTCCCGCATCCTGCCTGTGCTGGTCAAGATGCGTCGGAGAGGCGTCCGGATCGATTTCGAGCAGCTGGCCAAGGTAGAGTCGTGGTCCGAGCGCGAAGAGCGCGAGTGCTTGCAGAAGGTCTACGACGAAACCGGCGTCCGCATCAAGGTCGGCGATGTCTGGAAGCCAGAAGCCTTGGCCCGTGCACTAGAGTACATCGGGGTCACGGTCCCGAAGACCAAGAAGACCCTGAAGCCATCCATCGACAAGAACATGCTCGCCGGCATAAAGCACCCGGTAGCACGGATGCTCGAGCGCGCACGCAAGGTCAACAAACTCCGCACCACCTTCGCCGAATCGGTCCGCAACCATGCTGTGAATGGTCGCATCCACTGCACCTTCAACCAGCTCCGCACCACTCGCGAGGAAGGAGAAGACTCAAAGGGTGGCCGCTATGGGCGTCTGTCCTGCACGGACCCGAATCTGCAGCAGCAGCCTGCCCGCGACGACTTCGCAGCCATGTGGAGATCAGTCTATGTGCCGGACGAAGGTGGCACCTGGGCGGCTTGCGACTACTCCCAGCAGGAGCCTCGCATGCTGGTGCACTTCGCCGAGTTGGCCGGGTGTCTCGGTGCCCAGAAGGCGGGCGATCGCTATCGGGCAGATCCCAACACCGACACCCACGTCATGATGTCTCGGATCATCTACGGCTATCCCGACAGCGAAGAGCCAACCAAGAAGCATCGCACAGAGGCCAAGATCGTGTTTCTGGGCCTGTGCTACTCCATGGGCGGTGCCAAGCTCGCCCATGGTTTGCAGATGCCGACGAAGTGGATCAAGATCAAGAATGGCACCAAGATGATAGAAGTGGCTGGCCCAGAGGCACAGTCCATCTTGGACCAGTTTAATCGGGAAGCTCCGTTCGTCCAGAAAATGGCCAAACTCTGCGAAGAGACGGCTGCCAAGCGCGGGTACATCCGGACACTCCTGGGCCGTCGGTGCCGATTCCCCCTGAAGGACAATGGGAAGGAATACGACTGGACCCACAAGGCTCTCAATCGTCTGGTGCAGGGCTCTTCGGCCGACCAGACCAAGGCCGCGATGGTGGCTGCGGACGCCCAGGGTAAGAAGCTCCAGCTCCAGATTCACGACGAGATTGACCTGACAGTCTACTCTAGGGAAGAGGGGCTCGAGATGGGGCAGATAATGCGTGATTGCGTCCCCCTCCGAGTCCCCAGCAAGGTTGATGTCGAGATGGGGCCGAGTTGGGGCGAAGCGAAGTAGGGACAGGCTGCAAGTGAATTGCAGCATGCTGGGAACTTGCTAAGGTAGGATGAAGAGCATGACGACAGGTTACGAAAAGTGCGGTTGCGAGAACGGACAACGCTGGGATACCCATCCCCACAATGGTTCTCCCGTCGGAGAGCCGAGGACATGTTCTAGTTGCGGCGGCGCGGGCTACTCACCGCCTGTGCAGAAGCAGATGGCGTGGGACAATCGCTTCTTGGCCATGGCTTATGTCGTCGGCTCCTGGTCCAAGGATCCGTCCTCCAGGAACGGTGCAGTCCTTGTGCGTCCCGACCGGACGGTCGCCGCCGTGGGCTTTAATGGGTTCCCGAAGGACATGAGAGACGACCCCCGTCTCTATGACGACCGAGAAGTTAAGTACGATCGGGTCATCCACGCCGAAATGAACGCTATATTCTTTTGTCGGGAAACTCTACCCCTGGCTGACTATACACTTTACACAACCGGGCCGAGTTGTTCTCGCTGCGCTGTACACATGATCCAAGCAGGCATTCGCCGATTCGTCTTTCCAGCAGCAAGTCCTGAGCAAGCCGCTCGCTGGGGTGTTTCACGCTCACTAACCTACTTCGACGAAGTCGGAGCAGAGGTCATTTCACTCGAACGGAGATTTACGGATGAGCACTAGACTCGAAGAGCTTTCGCTGGCCCAGCTGGCCGAGGTCAACAACTACTTTGCCAAGAACTTCGTTGAGCTGACCAAGGAAGTCAAGAGGTTTCCGGACAAGGAGACGGCCATCGCCCGTGTCCAGGAATCTCTCACGGCCAGCGGTCAGAGTGTTATCTTCGTCAAGGAGAAGGAATACAAGAAGCGCGGCGTCGCGAAGGATCGGTTCGTTCTCTACCGCGATGGCATGGTCTCCGGCGAGTTCGTTGACCAGTGTGTGGCGGCGGGACATCCCCGCAACGACGCGATGCGAGATCTTCGCTACGACTCGAAGCGTGGCCTGATCGAGCTGGTTGGTGTCTGAGCAAGGCATGCGGCAACAAGTGGTGCGGGCTCTCCGCCCACTCGACGCTGTCTCCGTCGAGAACTCTGCCTACCCAGGCACGCCAGACATCAACTATGTCGGTGGCTGGATAGAGTGTAAGTGGCTAAGGAAGTGGCCCTCACGGGACGACCATCCCGTGAGACTTCCCCACGACCTCACTGTACAGCAGAGAGTTTGGTTGCGGCGGCGGCGAAGATTGGGCGGAGATGCCTGGCTCTTGCTCCAGTGCAACCGCGACTGGTTGCTGATGGACGGCGCGGTCGCCGCAACTACTGTCGGAGATGCAAACAAAGAACAGTTGATCGCTGCCTGCCACCGGGTGTGGCGGACCGGACTTCTGGGCGATGAATTGGTAAGGGTTCTCCGATGCAGCCAAACTATAGCGAGTCCCTCAAGTTCCTGCGGAAATGGAAAAGCAGTGGCCCCTGGGTCCTGACGGCCATTCCTCTGGACAAGCGGAATCTTGAGACGACGACCCTCAGAGACACAGACGCTGCTTTGGAGTGGCTCACTGAGCACGGGTCGGACAAGAATATATACTTCTCCGTGAACTCGGTTCTGCGAGATGTCCTCAAGAAGCCGATGCGGGAAGATGTCCGCTCGATGGACTGGCTCCATGTGGACATCGATCCGCGCGCCGGCGAGGACCAGGAAATGGAGCGGGCTCGCATCCTTTCGATGCTGACCACGCCCCCGGCACCCATCCCGCCACCCACGGTTATCGTCTTCTCGGGCGGTGGTTACCAGGGCTTCTGGCGCCTCATGGAGCCATTTGACATCGACGGCCAGGAGTCTAAGTTTGAGGAGGCAAAGCGGTATAACCAGGCTCTAGAGCTCGCGTTCGGAGCGGACCCTTGCCACAATGTTGACCGGATCATGCGGCTCCCGGGCACGATCAATCGTCCCGATGCGCGCAAGATCAAGAAGGGCCGGACGGAAGCACTCGCTGCTCTGCATTATTGGGACGCGACGAGGGTGTACCCACTCACCGACTTCAGCGCCACCCCGTCGGTGCAGACGGACAGGACAGGATTCTCGTCGACGAATCGGGTCCAGGTTTCTGGCAACATCAAGCGCATCGCGGACCTGATGACAGAGCTGCCAGACAAGGTCGGTCACCTCTGTCGCACGGTCATCGCCCAGGGCTCCGACCCAGACGACCCGACTCGGTTCCCGTCGCGAAGCGAAGCACTCTTCTTCGTCTGCTGCGAGCTGGTTCGCTCGGACGTGGACAACGACACAATCTACGCGATCGTCACGGACCCCGACTGGGCTATCTCCAGCTCAGTCCTAGACAAAGGCTCGTCGGCAGACGCCTACGCCAAGAGGCAGATCGAGCGGGCGCGGGAAGACGCCGAAGAGCCATGGCTACGCAAACTGAACGATCGGTACGCTGTCGTCGCCATGGGCGGCAAGATGAGAGTGGTCTACGAAGACTACGACGAGCTCCTCGAGCGTCACCGACTGGTCAAGATGACATTTGAGGATTTCCGCAACTGCTGGATGCACATCCGAGTGCAGATCGGAACCGACGCGCAGGGCAACCCACGACAGCTCCCCCTGGGCAAGTGGTGGCTGGAGAACGACAAGAGACGCCAGTACGAAAAACTGGTCTTCGCTCCCCGCCGAGAGGTGGACATGAATTCGTACAACATGTGGCGGGGGTTCGCGGTTGAACCGAGACTGGGCAACAAGCACGACTCGTTCCTCGAGCACATCCTGTCTAATGTGTGCGGCAGCGACAAGAAGATTTACGACTACTTCGTGGGCTGGATGTCGAGGATGATCCAGGAGCCTTGGACACCAGGGGAAACAGCCATCGTGCTGCGGGGACCGGAAGGAGTGGGCAAAGGTTTCGTCGCCAAGACTCAGGGTCGTCTGTTCGGCCGACATTATGTGCATGTCTCCACAGCCCAGCACCTTACCGGCAACTTCAACGCCCACCTTCGAGACTGCGTCTTCCTGTTCGCGGACGAGGCGTTCTACGCAGGAGACAAGAAGCACGCAAGCACACTGAAGTCCCTGGTCACCGAGCCGACCATCATGGTTGAGCCCAAGGGTGTGGACACCGAGACGACGCCGAACTGCCTGCACTTGATGATGGCTTCCAACGAGGACTGGGTCGTGCCCGCCAGCGCAAAGGACCGGAGATTCTGTGTGCTGGATGTCGGCGAGGACCGTATCCAGGATGTGGCCTACTTCAGCAGAATCGCTGGCGACTTGCGTGATGGCGGTTACGAGAATCTGTTGTACTTCCTCATGAACTACGATCTGCGTGGATACAATGTGCGTGCGATCCCCAAGACTTCTGCGCTGCAAGACCAGAAGATTCTTTCCTTCAGCGCGGAGGAGGAGTGGTGGTTCAGCAAACTCCGGGACGGTAAGATCATGGCGGATCATGAGAGCTGGCAGACCGAAGTCGTGGTCGAGCAGCTCACTGCGGATTTCATCAACTACACGCGAGCCTTCAACATCTCCAGGCGTGGAAGTGCCACCAAACTGGGCCACTTCTTGCGCCGCGCGTGTCCCGATAACCAGTTGACCCGGCTTCAAGCCAGCGAGTCGATCACAATCCGTTTGGCTTCGGGCGAGCAGATTTCTTTACACCGACCATACCTGTACCGTGTGCCGGAGCTTGCGGAGCTAAGAGCCCACTGGGACATGAAGTTCGGTGGTCCCTACAGGTGGCCTAGTCAAACACATGAGATGCCGCACACCAGGGAAACCCCGTTTTAGGGGAAAATGGTCGGGATCTTCCTACATTTAACTTGCTTTCTCCTTCCGCCTAAAGTATATTTAAGGTAGAAAAGGAGAGCAAAGATGCCCACACAAATCCCGACGGTGTACGAACGCATCGAGCATGACCCAGACAGAGTGTCATGGTCTGTCGCGATCCGTCCCGCGCACCGTCTGAAGCCGACCCGCTCTAAACTGAGCCCGAAATACTTTGAACCATGCTCCGAGCAGTGGTGGCGGAAGGGTGTTTGCCCGAAGCGGGATTCGTTCCGGCAGCGATCCTACGATGCCGAGCGAGCTTGCTACAGCCGGATCGAAAGCAAGAGCCTGGCCAATATCGCGGAAGTCGCCCGTTTCACGCGAGGCTTCATCGAGAAGGCTTGGTTCCAGCGAAGATTTCCCCACTTCAGGTCCTGTCGGGTCTCCTATCGCCCGGGAACCAGGGTGTGCCATGCTGGACCGACGGGAGAAATCCTGCGCATCGGACAGGATCGCCATGTTGTCAGTGGCTTCATCTTTATGTCCCGCTGGGGGATGGAGACCGGAGGTGAGCTGGTCGTCCTGCACGAGCTGGCCCACGCGGTTATACCGGCCGAACACCAGCACGACCGTCGGTGGGTGCGTACATACACCGAGTTCGTGGGCTGTGCCATGGGCCAGGGCAAGAAGAAGATGCTGCTTGACGAATTCCGCGCCCGCAAGATACCGTACAGTCCCTTCAAGCGCGTGCAGTTCACCGAGGAGCAGAAGCTGCTGTTGGCCGCGAACCGTCCGGCGAAGAAGGCTGAGTCGTGAACGCGGTAGAGGTCTTCGTGTGCTTCTATGCCAAGCCAGGCACCAACGACTGGGCCCATCACGGTCCGTTCGGCACGAGAGACGCAGCCGAGCAGCACAAGCAGAACGCCATGCAACTCGGGTACGCTACTGTCGTCAAAGTCGAGAGGATCTATCCGCCGCTCAGCAGGGCCTCGACCTGGGACAAGAAAGACAAGCGTGTGACATAATGCAAACTTTCTTACCCCTGCCCGAGTTTGGTGCTTCTGCCCGTTGCTTGGAATGGCGACGACTAGGCAAGCAGCGCGTGGAGTGTAAGCAGATCCTGAACGCTCTCGTCAAGAAGCGAGAGAACATCAAAGCAGGGTGGCAGCACCATCCGGCTGTCTTGATGTGGGAAGGCTACGAGGACGCGCTCTGCGTCTACGGATACTTGGTGTGTGAGGAGTGGTCCCGACGCGGTTACAGGGACACTCTTCGATCGTTTTTCATCAGTCAGCTCACTATCTCCGAAGATGTCGTCAAACGACCCTGGTGGTTGGGCGATGAACGCCTGCACTCGAGCCACCGCGCTAGGCTCCTCCAGAAAGACCCCACACACTACAGTCAGTTCGGCTGGCGGGAAGAACCATGCGGGCCTGATGGATACTTCTGGCCTGGGCCTACTCCCGACACACAGCCATCAGGTTGACTCGGCAGCGGGAAGGATCTCGCTAGACACACGCACGGAGGATAAACTTGACGACCACGCTATTGCTACAACACGACTGGCAACAGCAAAATGCTCTCGGCGACGATGGCAACCCTTACGACCTGATCTTTGCGGACCCGCC
>Ga0222708_1000126_pt1 | contig 22136 bp, 22 predicted proteins | sample AntAcemetage1576_FD_179806 | JGI IMG/M metagenome (GOLD analysis project Ga0222708, IMG submission 179806) | Saline water microbial communities from Ace Lake, Antarctica - #1576 | ecosystem: Environmental > Aquatic > Non-marine Saline and Alkaline > Saline | place: Antarctica: Ace Lake... | reverse complement strand
CAAGGTCGTAGGAGTCCAAGTAGGAAACTTCTTTGAATAAGTGATGGCTACGCCTTTCCACATTTCCTGTTGAATCTGTGCATTCAGATTGAAAAATATAAAAATTGTAATTAGTAATAATAGTATTTTTTTCATTAAACTACTTTTAAAATTGTTCCTTCAGGTAATCCATAACCATTTACTTGAGCTAAGAAATAAGTATCGTTTACAGATAATCCATTTGCTATAGCATCATCGTTATCAAAATATGGTCCGTTAGAACTCAATTCTGATATGGTTGTGGTATTATTAGTTATGTTTGTAATATTATTTATAACGTCCGCACTAGTAATTTTAGGAGGAGCTGACGGAACATTATCCGTTATAGGTCTGGCTCCAGGTATTCCAGGCGCACGATTAACTTCCATATAACTTAATGGAAGTCTCATCAATCTTTGATTAGGTGTGTTCGTAAAGGTTATAGATCTTATTAATGTAGAATCTAAATTACGAAGTCTAATTACTCCTGTAGATTTTTTCCACCATGTATCAGTTAAGTCCATATATCTTTCATATAACCCTACAGCTCCTTCTTCATGTCTCCACATTCTATCCTGAGCGTGTTGGAAAGCTGCGCTATAAGCTAAATAACTTATTACTTCAGGATAATCATATATAAGATAATTTCCAGAAGCATCCTTCATAGGTCTTGAATAAAATAAACATATATAACCTGTTTCAAAAGAAGTTACAATATTTTTATTCTTATCTATAGAAAAATATTGAGGACAGCTTCCTTGCAATGTAGGACATGAACAACATACATTAGAACTATTCCCTTTAAATTTTAAAGGGAAAAATTTACTTTGATATAAAGCAGAACTAACAAATATTTCCATAGATGTTTGAGATGACATTGTTGTCAATTCGTCTATGCTAGAAGGTTTACATTCAGGTTCCAATAAGTCATCAGAAGAAGTAAAATAAGTAACCAAGTTTATTTCTTTAGCATCGGAAGGAATCTTAGCTTTAAACTTATCTACTTTAATTATTTTAAGAACTTCTTCATTCCTATCTACAATGTCTAAAAGGTTATACGCATCTAACGCATAACCTAGCAAATCTATATCCTCAGCATTCTCTCTTATAGGCTTAGGAATATTTAATAATATCCTATCTATAGGAACATAATTTTTCATATTTAAAACTTTTTAGCATCATTAAAGATAAGAGGGCTTTTATCAAATACCTTATTTAACATGTGAGAAAATTTACTTTCTTTTAATAAAGTTAATTTCCATATCCAAGGATCAGGTAATTTAGTAGTACTATAATTCCTAGTCCATTTTAGAATAGGCTTATACTTATTTATATTTTTTTCAACCCTTCTTTCACAAGAATCTTTACTTCTTGTAAACATATACCTGATTTCCTTAGCTTTAGTTTTTACAATATTTAATGTACCTAACATTAAAGGCATATTGAAACTATTACCTTTTAATAAGTATTTCATTAATTCTTCCAAATATACTTCTATAATTTCTATCCATTGAGAAGAACTCAACGAATACTTATTCTCACAATCCATTTCAGTCTTTGGAAAATAGGGACTGGGTACTGTATTCGGATTAGGAACACACTTATGAGGATAATGTAAATAAAAATCTTTTAAGGAAATCATAACTTAATTTCAGGATTGGAATCATTATTCATATCGGAAGATATAGATAAACTTAATTTTAAATCTTCTATAATTTTACCAAAACACAAATCTATCAAATCTCTATCTGTATTTATATCGTTTAAATATACATCTACACATGGAGTATTTGTTTGACAAGATTGTCTTTCCATAACTTCTAAAGGGTCGGCAGCAATCATTTTAATCAATATGGCTGGATATTCTACATTCCACAGTATAACATAGTTATTTACTAAAGATGCTTGTACTCTATCAGCTTTAATTGGATGCAAGTCAATTATTTTAGCATCTCTTTCATCTATTAAATCTATTCTACCATAGTCTAATGTGTATAATGATATAGTACTTTTGTTTCTTCCAGATAGATAATCAGGTAGTTTAAATTTAGTTTTAAATACTTCACACCCTATTGTTTTACATCCGCACATGTGAGAAAGAGTTTTCTCAGTATCCATACAGAATGTAGAATAATTTATATCTGAAATGAAATAATGCTTCTTTAACCTTTGGGAAAGAAATGTAGAACGTTGATTTAAGAATTCGGAAAATAAGAAAGAATCCTCGTATAGAGAATCATCTGTAAATTCTTTTATTCTAGTTCTTAAATTAGAAGTTATTTCAGATATAATCATGACATTAATATTTTAGTCTCTTTAGGATATAGATCAGCTTTTAAAATTTTATAATTATCGTTGTTTTCATTGATGTGTACTATGATAGGAGCTTCGTCTAAACCTTCTAAGAAGTTATAACAATTCGTTTGCAAACTGTATTTTGTAAAATTACAATCTGACAAATGAGAGAACTCACCTGTTAGATTAGCAAATTTATTATAAAAAACGATTCCTTTGTCTGTTTTATAATCAATTATCCTTCTCTTTTGTATCTTTTTATCTTTAACTAATAGATCTATTTGTCCTGCATATTTTTCATTATGTACAATCTTTTCAGCTTCTAAAGGTTCAAACCTTGTATAAGCGTCGTTGATAAAGTTTTCTGCATACTGAATACAAGTACGTAAACGATTTAAAAAACTTAAAAACTCATAGTCGGGTAATGAAAAGATGATTCTAGGAATCATCGCTTCATAATCTGCAATTTTCCCGAACCATCTTTTCTCTAAATAATTATGTACTATGCTTCCTTTTATAGTTCCTATTTCTCTTAAATAATTCCAATATACAAGGACTTCTTTTTGAGTTATGTTGTAATCTTTTGCTTTTATTTCCGACCAAACATCCTCTTCAAAAGTAAATTGAATATCTTTTAAACGAGTAGTTACTGATTTTAAATAAGTTTCGTTTATCGTATGGTAATAAGTATGATTTTTTTCATTAAACAAAATCATCTTGGAGTCGATACGATTATGTTTTTAGATTTTTCTTTTGTATTTTTTATCTTTCTGCTTCTACTTACTGCTCCACAGTTTTTACATCTTAAAGCTTCGTAACTGTTAACATAAGTGTTGTAAGTACCACAAGACTCTAATTCATGATGTCCACAAGAAGGACATGCTTGAACGTTATCTTCTACATGCAATCCTACATTAGGGTGAGGCTTAATCCAAGGACGAAGTTTAAGATAAAGATCTTCAAGGATTCTTACATCTTGAATATTATAATCTTCCATCGTCTTTAATGCTTCAGGGTCTCCATTCATACAGTTTGCCCAAAGATCAAATCCTCCTGTTTCTGCTTTTACTTCTAATCCTAAAACTGCATTGATATAATTTAGACGGTTTGAAGAAAAAGAAAATCTTTTCCTGCAATGTGCTAAAGTATCAATAATGTCATAAGGACTAGGTGGAGATAATCCGTATTGTAAAAATCTTGTATTAAGACGAGGAATGTCAAAGCGTAATGCATTATGTGCTATTACTACGTCAGACTTATCTAGAAGATCCCAAATTCTTCTAATGATGCGTTCATCATCTTCGTTCTTAGCTTCGTCAGGAGTTAGCTTTGCGCTTATTACGTTATCTTCAAATAACCATTTTGCAGACCAAGTTAAACAAAACCAATCAGAAATAACTTGATTTTGACCAACATTCTCTTTCCAAAATTTCCATACATAAGCTTTGTGAGGTGCAGTTTCTATATCGAAAACTAAGATTTTAGCTGTATGAGGAACATTCAAATGTTCTTCTTGATTACGATTGTTTTGTATTACTTTTCGTATTTGCCTTGGTTTATTAATATCTGGCAATTTATGTAGATCTGAAAGAATCTCTCCTATTTCAGTAGAGCTATATCCTTCAGAATATAGATCCGTAATGTCTTTTGAATAATCATTCCAACTAATCATTTATTAGGTTTTAATTAAATAATACACAAATTTAACCTATAATCAACTTAAAAGTTGTTAATTATATGTTAACCTTGATTAAAATAAATAAAGCCTATATATCCACAAGGTCCCGAAGTATCATAAAGTAAAGTGGTTTTGATTGTAGATGGAATCAAAACACCATCTTTTACAAAATTTACTTTCGCTTCTAAATTTCTTCTTTTACTAAAAGCTTTTTCCCAAATTTTTTCATACTCTTCATGATTATCTATATAATTTAGATAATTTTTTCCAAGTAAATCTTCATTCTGTAAACCTAAAGCTTTTGAGTAAATTCTATTAACTTCTGTATTGTTACCTTCAAGATCACAATAAAAGAATCCATAATCGACAGTATTACTCAATATTATTTGTATCTGATGCAATCTATATATATCGTTCTTTAAATCTGTAACAAGATTTATTAACTTATCTATTTTGTCAGGTAGACTACCTCCTCCATTTCCATGAACTTGTTTTTCTATAGCGTAGATTTTATCTACAGCTATATAAGCTCTATAGAAAAATTTGAAGAAAGCTAATATCTTTTTCCAAAAAATAGTTACGGTTGTAATAATAGAACCTGCTGTTATTGCTTTATTTAACATCTCATCTGTAATAACATCGTGTATTTGCATAAAATTATTTTTAACAACAAGTATCTTCTTCATTTAGATATTCAATATATACTCTTTGAGTAGCCCAATTAGACTTTATTCCGTTTACGTCTGACACTCTAGCCATCACATAATAAACTCCAGGATATTCAAATAAACTCCAATCTACAATAGCTTTAATTCTTATACCCCACGTACCCCCTCCAAAATCTACAGAGTCTATATATTGTAAAGTAAGTCCGTCAGGAACTCTTAAATAATTAAACTCTGTACTGGCCCCATCTATATCTATACCTGGACAGTAATCAACATATAGCGAATAGTAATTACCGCTTTCTTTTGTTCCAGAACATTCTACGTAGAAACTTTGAAGAGCTGAGCAATTAGCGTAAGCGTAAGGTACGCAATAAGTATCTTCTATAGGATCTCCGCAACCATCACACTCTGCGTTCACAGTATATTCAGTATCCAATTCTAAAGGAATTGTATCTGTAGTTTGTCCTCCAGGAGACCAAGTTATATCAGGATTTTCACAACTTACATCTAATCGCAATTGTTCGGATAGACAAAGAGTTACTCTGATGGGTGCAGTATAAATATTTTCGTTATAACAACTCATAATTTATATTTTTAAACATAGCAATTTGGATCATCATAATCTAACACATTTGCTCTTGGGTTAGGTGCTAAAACTAAAGTGTTGTAATTAGAATCATCAAAGTCTAATATATTAGAACCGTTGTAACAAATTCGATTATACAAACGCAAAAGACAATTATTTTGACCTGCTAAATGTTTATCATAATTATCACAGTTCGTTACTGTACATTGATTTTCTATTATAGGTACATTAATTACTTGAGTAAAATCACAAGTTTCAAACGCTAAACAATCTAAATCACAATCTCCTGTTTGCTGGCAAATAAGAAAATCTATATTTGCTTTATCTATACCGATCCATTCGGTATTGGATTGATGCATACATAAGAAATCAATTTGTAAGGTAGAACCTGACATATAGCAATCATATACTACAGTTAAGGCATTAACGTTAGATGCTCCATACTCCTCTTCTAATTTAGTTTTAATTTCTTGTTTTAAAGAAGCTGCGAAAACGTCCATAGCTGGTCCATTATTAGGAGGACCTGGATACGATACAGCACTCAAATCTAAATCTCTAAGACCTTGAGTACTAGATCGTACTTTAATATTTTGAACTTTTCCTCCCGTATCCCAACTAATCATATCTATTGCGTATCTATGCCATAATACTATACCCTCTGTTAACCATGAGTAAGTTATTGGTTGACCTGGATTTATAGTAAAAACACTAGATATTTTTTGTATATGAGGAGTTTTAATATTCTCAGAACAAATTGTAGTCAAAGGTTTTGCACAATCTTCTACATCAAATACTTCTGTTTTGAATCTATAAGATAACTCTACAGTAGGTCTGTTTGCAGTAACTGTATAAGTTCCTTCTCTAGAATTAACATTTCCCTCTCTATGAGAATAAGCTTCCACATAGCATATTTCAGGTATTCTTACAAAATCGTAAGTTATATTTCCATCTATTACATTTAATGTAAAGAATGATTCTGAAGGACAAGCTCCAGCAGTTATAGAGTATTTGAATACATATTGTCCATCTGGAGCTTGTGCTATAGCACACTCTTCCCCACTAAAATCTATCCAAGGATTATGTACCGTTAAACAAAAATCTGCGGCAACAGTAAATTCTATATCGTTATAGTTTGCAGGGATATTTCCATCACAGGATATACATAAAGTAACTGGAAAAGAAGCTTCTACTAAACTCCATTCTCCCCCGTCATTAATTAATCCAGCGTTCTGTGGACAATTATTGAATTCATCGTATAAATTTATAATCTTAGTTAAACTCATATTTCATTATTTAAAGAACTATACAGACACTTTCTTCACAATCATACCCTGTAAAAGGAGCATCTTCTACAATTAAAGTTAATTCTACTTGACAATCTGAACACAATACTCCTAACTTTGGAGAAAATACAAATATATATGTTCCAGGTGTAATATCGATAGGATTAAAATCTCCATACCCTGCGTTACAAGCAGAACTTAAATCGAAATCTGGATCTTCTGGAGATCCTACTTTATAATCCACATCCCAATATACGCATGAAACTTGACCTAAAGTAAATAAATTTTGAGAAGGTCCTGTTGTACAGACTTCTTCTTCTACTTCTCCAAGACTTGGAATGCCATTTACATGCAATATAAAATCAGAACAAGAAACTTCACAGTCTCCTCCTCCACAATCGCTTAAATCTTTATCTACAGGAGTTACAAATTTAAAATGAAATGTTCCTTGACAACCTCCTGGAAGAATCCATATATCAGCTAAATCTGTACATCCTGCGTCTACACCTAAAGGTTTTGTATTAGAAGGATACCCTGCTTCCAAAACCCAAGGTGCATTTCCGTCACAACTTACGTGAATGGATCCTGAAAAATTAGCTGGTCCAGAAACCATAAACCATCGACCTTCTGTTCCAGGAGGTGCATTATTAGGTACTAAATTTATACACATAAGTTATTTTTTAACAAGGTGCTACACCATCTCCACAATACATAAACTCTTGATTTGATCCTGCGGATATTCCTTCTTCTATAACAATACCTAATGTAATAATACAATCATCGCAATCTTCTAAAGAATTTATGCGAGTAAATGTAAAATTATAAGTACCTATAGAAATATCAAGAGGATTAAAGTTTCCTTTATCTCCACTTGCACAAGATGAACTTAAATCAAAATCTACATCTTCGTCTGAATTTGGAGAATAATCTATATCATAATTCGTACAAGTAACTCCTGCAAGAGTATATAAATTTTCTTCAGAATTTTCTGTTACACAAAAGGTTACTGTTCCTGGATCATTTGCTGCTGCTACAACAGTAATAATATATTCCGCACAACTTCCACAAGGCCCTTCTCCACAAGATTCTGGTAAATCTGTGTCAGGTGATACAAAAACAAAAGTATATTCCCCTGGTGTGCTTGGTGGCTGAATCCAAATGTCAAATAGATCAGTACATCCTGTAATTTCTCCAATAACTTGTTCATCGTCTGGGTATCCCGATTCATTAGTTTGAGGTCCTCCTTCCGTACAACTTACAGAAAGAGTTCCGCTAAACCCTACGGGGGCCTCGGTTAAAAACCATCTTCCGCTAGGTGTTCCAGAAACATTTAAAGGATACAATCTAATATTACAAGACATAATTTAAATTTGTTAAGCTACACAAACTACTCCATCTTGAGCATCTCCTGCATCTCCCGATTCTCCTAAAAGAATTGTTAAAGACGTACTGCAATTGTCACAACCTTCTGCTGCTCCAATTCTTGTAAAATTAACTATATATTCTCCAGGTTCCATATCATCTGGAACAAAGTTTCCGTTAAATCCTATACAATCTGAATCTCCAAAGGTACATCCCGTTACACTTTCTATTTCGTAATCGGAAGAAGATATACCCATTATGGTAAATACATTATATACCTCTACATCTGCGTTACAGTAAGATACTTCTTGTTCAGAAGCAGCTGATTCAGATTCTATAATATAAGTAGTACAATCTACACAATCTTCAGCGCAATTTTCTACGTTTTCAGTAAGAGGAGAAACAAATGTAAACACGTATGTTCCTAAAACCTCTCCTTCTATATTAACCCAAATGCTATGTTTATTTACACAAGCATTGTCCAAAGGTACAGTATCAGAAGGTAATCCTGAGATAGTTGTATAACTTACATCATTGCAAGATATAGATAAAGTTCCATCAAATCCTACAGGAGCTTCTGTAAGAAACCATCTTCCGTTGGGAGAACCTCCTGCATTTAATGGTAATAAATGTATTTTACAAGCCATTCTGGGTTAATTTAATAAACTATAAAGTTTTTAAAAGTTCCTTTGGAAACCTTATTAATATTTATTGATAATATGTTCTTGTATCTTATTCTTACACTATTTAAAGCTGTAGCAGGTTCTCTTTGATAAGCAATAAACATTTTTGAATTGTTACCTATAAGATCGAAATCTGCATTTAATTCAGTGTAAGGTTTGATAATGAAATATAAATTGTGACCTAAACTCGACATCAAAATACTTAGTTGAGTAATAAATCCTCCTTCGTTTAGATAATCTACAGTTATTCCTGTAGGTAATTCTGTTAAAGGAGCGGTAGATAAACTATATTGTTCTATACGAGCAGGTGGTTTATTATAAACATTATTTATTTGACTAAACCAAGTTGTAGCATCTTCTGTAGGGTGTAAATCATTAGCCCCTGTAACAAATACACTATCTGTACCTGCTGGAGCTATCCAGGCCCATGTAGAAGCGGCGTTCCCATCAGGGTTAGCCATCTGATCAACATACATGGTATCTTCGATTACAGTCGCTCTAACACGGTCTAAAGTAGTTGTGTACTCAGGTGAATTCGTAGGACCAGTCATATCTCTAACTGTATAGCGAATTTCAATATCTATTGCTGAATCGTCTCCTACTATATCTCCGTTTGCGTCAAATGCATTATAAAAACCTCCCGCTAAAGCAAAAGCTTTTTTATCAAAATTGGCTATAACACCAACTGTTGAGTTTAAAGCTCCTGGAGTAAGAGACTGCAAATCTAAATAAGGATTAATTAACGCAGTCCAGTTATCATCTGTTCCTACTTTAGGAGTATGATTATCAGAACCTACAAGTAACGTAGCTGAAGCTATAGATACATCATTAGTTATATCATAAAACTCTAAATCTAATTCATCAGCTGAATCTAAAGAGTTTCCGTTATCCAATCTTCCCCATATAGTAGTTCTATATATTCCGCTTGAAAGCAAATTAGAAGTAATTTCTCCTACAGGATTATCGTCTGTTGAACAGAATAGAGATTCCTGCTCTATACCCGCACAAGCTATTTCTACTTGAACTTGAATAGCTTCTGTATATTTTCCTGTTCCTGCATCAGCTACTATATAACTAAAGGTATCTACTTCTGCAACATTACAGAATGCTGTATATTGCAACGTTCCATCAGGAAGAACAATTACAGAACCGTATGAGGGAGGATCTAAAATTTCTAAAGAACCTAAATCCCAACCTAGAGGTGATCCTGGAGTATCGTTAGCTAAAACATCTATAATAATAGTATCGCAGCAATTAACACAAGCTTGGTCAGAAGTTCCTGTTGGATTGTCATAACAATTTAAATTGATATTCCAAGTAATCAAACCTAAAGATTCACCGTTTAAAGTATTTGCTGTCCAAACGACGGCATCTACTCCCTCTGAATCTACTTCTGGTATATAAACCAATTGATTGTTAAATACATCGTAATACGCTACAGCGTTATTTTGATATGGTCCAGATAGAATCTGAACAGTAGATGTATCTATACAATCATCTGAAGAATATGGAGCATTTGGTTGAAAACCAATAGGGTTTTCTTCTGGATCGCAAGAATAAAGTACACATTGACCTAAATCTATACGTATTTCTCCTTCTTCATTTATTTCTTCACAAGTTGATGCACAACCGCAATCATCTATAATTGGATTGTCTCCATCGAAATTGTTAGGGCAATCTGCAAAATGTAAAGTGATGTACCCTTCTTCACTAACTATTCCTATATCATCTTTAACTGTAAAGTACAATCTGTAATTTCCAGGAACGATAGGATTGTTATCATTTAAACGACTCAAACATAAAGTTGCTTCTCCATTAGGATCAACTGTTATATTCCAATCTAAATTTATTACCGCAGGTAAAGACTCAATTTGAGTTGCTAAATCTAAAACTTTAACTAAATTAAATGTGTCCCAATCTATTATTCTATTTAAACAAGCAATAGCAAAAGAAGTCACTGTGACACAACCTTCTGCTCCAGCAATTAAACATTGAAATCGTCTATAAAAATCTGACTCTAAAGCCTTTGGTTTACATGGCTCTATGTTTAATTGGGAAATGGCAACACATCCCTTATTATCTGTTACGGCTACTTGAATTAAAACTTCTCCGCCAGAATGAGGAAAAGTATATGAATTATTTGAAGCATTTGATTTAATATTAGAAAAATTAGGATTTCCATAATCCGTATAATTCCAAGTATAAAGAAGTGGATTTTCTCCTCCTACAGTTATAGCACTAAAGGTAATGAATCCATTATTAATGCTATATGATAAATCCGTAACAGAAAAGTTAGCACAAGGATTATCTACTACAATAGTATCTATTGTAATACAATTATTTTCATCATATACCCTAAACTCAAATTCACAATCTTCCATGCATAAGGACGACGCAAAATTAAGTTGAAAGTTTACTATTCCACTTGTAGGAACTGTTCCAGTTCCATTTATAATTTGAGCACAATCACATGTTTCTGGTGTAGTATTAACTACTACATAAGTTAATGTGCTTGAACCCCCTTCTACTATTTTAGTATAATTTAATGTAATCATTAAAATGAAATTATATTAATTGGGAAACAAGTAGACGGATCGGTAGGATCATCTATATTTATGGAAGTACATACAAACTCTTCAACAAATTCGGAAAAAGTTAACACAGGAGGTTCGCAGATCAGTTTTCCACAATCTAAAACTCCTACGTGAAGATATATAAATACTTTAACCATGTCTTCACAAACATCATGTAGACACGTAATCCCATGATTTTCATGATTGACATTTTCTATTTGTTTTGATAAAGTGGTACAAATAAATTTTTCTAACATGTATGACAAGGTTGACCTGTTACATCATCACAACAAAATTCTTCATTGAGTTTCTTCAGTATTCTTTCAAATAGTAAACACATATTGTTACAATCGCATAAACACTTTTGCATACTGATAAGTACAAAATAATCAAAATGTACATCTGATGTACAATCTTCTAATGCAGCCTGAGCTACTCTACAAGCCAAATCTATTTCATTAAAATAACAAATCTTCTCTGAAACAGAGGATCCGTCTTCGTGAGTAATTTTTACTTGTACAGTATAAACTCCTTCTACATCAATATAAGCTTCACCTAACAGAAAGTAATCAGTCATTAAACTTTGCAACTGTTCTTCTGTAGGTTTGGGATCGGATATGAAAGAAACTACTCCGTCTCCACATTCCTGAAATGTAATTATTCTATAACCTTCTTCAGATACAACTCCTTCACTATCCTCTACTGTCCAATAAAAAGTATAAGTACCTTCTACTGATTCAGGATCTCCGTTGAAGAGTATATATCCACTATGTATTCCATTGTTTATTGTTCCTTCTTCAGGAGGAGTAGAAGATAAACCTATATCATTTAAGGTAACTTCTACATCTAAAGAGTTTACTATTCTTGTAATAGTAAGCGTATTCCAATTAATAGTTCTATCTACTTGAGGAATAGCGTAAAAATATAAAATTAATTCGTTTACGTTTTCTACAATGCAAGGAACAACAATAGGTTCGTCATTAAAGAAAATAGTAGGTGGGAACAAAGGTTCTTCTACCTCAATTAGATCTAAAACATCTGATACTCCACAACATGTATTTGATATAGATACCTCTATAGTGTCTCCAGGAACTACATTATCTAGTATTGTAGATTCTATTTTAAAAGCATCTTCTAATTTAGTTACTGTTATCATTGTGCAATATTAATACTAATTGAGTAAAATATGTATTTTGTATAACAATTAGTGTTTCTATAAGGTAAAGAAAAAAATAGTTAAAAATAAAGCCACTATTTTACTAGTGACTTTATTAATTCGATAGCTTGTTCTGAAGTCAGCAATCCTGCCTCCACTTGCTCGCAATAAATTTTTATATCATGCAAAGATTCTTTACACTTACTTTTACTTTGAATTAAATCAGTTACTGGACCTATCGCATGGATAAGTAAATTTGGGACATATTTAAGTAAGTTTCGCCACATGATATTTTTTATTTACGAAGTGAAGCGTAACGCATAGCGATTTTGTACATTTGAAGGACTAATTCGAAAGTATCCTCGATAAGGATTTCCAAATCTTTATTATCCAATTCAAATTCTGCACGAGCAATATCCATCAACTCTTCTTTTTCTTCAGGAGACAAATCAGCAAGTTCTTTAGGTACAATACCGATTCCACCAAAGGCTTTAGGAGCCGATAGTAAAGCAGACAAAAACTTAGGTGCGTCGGTAATCATATTTATTTTACCGTCTTTCAAAGAACCGGTAATTGCTTTTTGAAGTTTGAATCCAAAAGTTAACAGTTCTTTCGTTTCGTTAATTCCATACATAACTAAAATTTTTAAAGGTTATTATTAAGAATTGAAAAGTAAGTTTCCTTACTTTTCTTATAAACTTTTACAAGTTAATTCTTTTTAATCAGATAATCAAATACAACTGGTTGAAGATTAGCTACCGTATCGTTGAGCCAAAATTTAACAGTAAACGCACTATCTGTTTTTAAAGATACTGCTGAATGAATACCTAATGCACTAATTGGAGTTACAAAAATTTGATAGTCTGTAGTTCCTAAATCTAAAGGTACAACTACTAATCCTGTTCCAGTAGCTGTATCTATTACATTACCTTGAAGAATTTTAGCTGCATCATTAAACTCTACTGCTCCCCAATCTTTTCCGCTGATACCAATAATTTGATTTCCGTTAGGAGCAGGTTTCAAATGTTCGATAGCGACTCTACGCCCTAAACCAAAAAGACCCGTATTGGGCTTGGGTTCAGGAGAAGGTTTTCTTAAACCTGTACCTAGATCAATTTGAGCAAACATGACCAGACCTACTAGACAAAATATAAAAGAAAGTATAAATCTTTTCATTGTTTTATTATTAAAAGGTTAAAAAGAGAGTTGAGGAAAAAACCCCAACTCTCTAAAAATAACGAAATATTATGCAAAATATACAGAGGCAGTGGCGTTACCATGCAAAGTAAACGGAGAAACCGTCATTGCAGATTTTAACCAAGCTCCAAAAATAGCTTCCAAAGAAGCGATTGTGGCAGCAGATACGCCTGTAGTATCATAGTAGTTTGCGAACGTAGTGAATGCAGCAACATCTGCGATATCTTCTCCGTTTGTACAAATCGGCTCCAATACAGGAACGATAATAACTAATTGTTTAGGATAATGTTCTACAGTGGTTAGTGTAGGCTCGTATTCAAAGTAATCAACAATATACATGTTATAATTCTTAGTAGGATCTACATACGTAATTCCTTCACTAAAGTATTCCATGTAAGGTTGTTTCTGCATAGTATGGCGATAAATCCTAGATTGGTTATCTTCCATAATTTTCAGTTGACGGCCAGAACCAATTGGTTCTTCTGGAGAAATAAGATCTTTTCCAACAATTCCTCCTGTGTTAAAATTATCGCTAAGAGTAACTTCGATACGAGGAATAGTTTGAGAAATATCGTCAAAATAAGCTCCAGTAGTTTCTTCCAAAGAAAGGAAAATCAAAGCATCTACTTTTGCGGCAGCTCCTGCCGTAGAAAGGTTTAATACTTCAATAGTAGAAGCTGCTATAACCCCAGCGTCTCCAGAATTAATAACAGAAGCCAAGGCTCTGATTGTTGGAGCATCAACCGTAATACTTGTAGTTACGCCTCCAATAGTCATTACGTCAATAGAATCTCCGCAAACTGCTGTTCCGATAGCTGTTCCAGCACCTCCTGCAAGTTTTACACCAAGTACAATGAAATCTTTATTCCCTGTACGAAGAGAAGGATTGCTAGTTGCTACAGCCTTAGAGTTTGCATTAAAGCGAACCGCAAAGTTTTGAAGCAAATGGTCCAAAGGATCGACTGTACCCAAAGTCGTATAATTAGGCGTAGTGAAAGTAGAAGCAACTACATTATCGTTGTCTCCATAATCTCTATCCATACGAACAGAATACAAAAAAGCATAAGCTTTGTAAAGAGTTTCATTTGCTGGGGTATTAAATCCACCAAATGCATGTGCGCCCAATTGAGCGGCTTTGAATTGTTTAGCTGTAAAGCTACGAACTTGCCTACGAGCTATAATATCAGAAGATACATAAGCTAGATCAGCAGTTTCCCAGGCTTGTACTTTTGAGAGATTTGCGCTCAAAGGAGTACCCTGTACGATTTTTACGTATTCAACAGTTGCAGCATCGCCCGCTTGCATGAAATCTCCCATAGGTTCAGAACCATTGAAATCCCAAGACACAAGCCCTAAAGCTCCGTTTGTGATATTCAAAGCTGTTCCAGTACCGACTAATGCGCCAGCACTTACTAAAGCCGTGTTTGTGTATCCTACAAGTAATTCGGGAATGCTATTCCTGTTGTCTCGTTTAATTTTACTCATTGTAAGTTAAATTAATTAATGAAAAAAAATGGTTAATATTGATTTATAATTTTGTCTTGCATAGATGCTGAATGATTTGGATCGTTTAGTATTCTAGATACTATATCTACCATTATATCAATTAAAACATGCAAATAATCTACAGGAATATCAGAATTTATTTTAGGAGTTTGTGTATTATAAGCAAATACATCACCGCTTAAATATTCTAATGAATCATAACCTCCTGAAAAAACTTTTTTTGGTTGTTTTATATACGTCAAAAACAAAGTTTCTATAAACATGGTTTTTGGAATATGAATATAAATACTTTTAGATTCAACATTGGTTGTTTTAGCGATTAAAGCGGGGAACCTTTTCCAAACGAAAGATGGTTTTGTATGATGGCCTCTCAATAAAGAATTTATATCGTCATGTTGCTTTGGAGAAACGGAAAAGGTCCCGCAATTCGTTTTAATCTGACCTCTAACAAATCTATGATAATCTCTAGCAAACCTAAATTCATAAATATTATAATCTGCATTATCCGTATTTAAGGAAGTAGGTATTGTTGTAGACAGGGTAGATACTAGATCTCCCAACATATCAGTTCTTTGTTGAGTTACTTCAAATCCAATTTTAAATTTTTTAGCGTTTGTACCAGCAGAAAAAATATCCACATATTCAAAAAGTGCCCTGTTAGCAATATCATCGATATATGCTTTAGGGAAATCTTTTTTATGATTAGAGTTTAATTTGTTATAATGCATCTTAAACTCATGGTGAATTTTATCTACGTATATCATTAGTCAAATCTTACATCTTTGTTAATAAGTTCATTCTTTAGCTCATTAAACCAGTTACTAGTTTCCAGATCTGTTGGGTTATAGTTATTATACTCACGAATAAAAAATGAAATTAATTTATCGTAGTCACTAGTAAACTTATATAAAGCTGGTTGATTAGATTTCGAATGCCAGATATAGTTTCCGTCTCTGAAAGTTATTACTCCAGTATTAATTGATTGTTGAATCGTGTACTTAATAAGATTTGCAATCATTCCTTCTGTAGAATTTATCGCCTCAGCTAGAGAAATAAAATTCTCCAATAGAATTTTTTGATTATCGCTACTTGAATTCAAGTAATCATCTAATTTTTCTTCTACAGCATTTTTAGAAACAGCTCCTCTAATTACAGGCTCCCCGTTAACGTGTTTTAAAATAGAACCTATTTTATATAACTCGAATTCAGGTTTGTTATTCTGCAATTCATACATAAGGTGCATTGCTTTTTTATAAATATCTCTGCGCTTCTTACTTTCCAGTACGGTTTCATTTTCTTCAGAAATAAACCATGTATGAAGAGAAGGATTCACAAGACTTTCGTTATTAGCAACTCTATTTAACGCTTTCATCATTTCAATAGCTAAACGTCCCCTTTGATTACTAGATTCAAATTTGTTACCTCGTGGATACAAAATAACTTTAAAATCTTCTAAAAAATTCTTTGCTACGTTTTTACTGTAATTCAAAGGTTCTGTCATATTGTGTGTGGTATCATTTGTATAGAAACTAGGTTCTGTACTATCAATGATCTCATAATAAATTTGTTTCTTAATTTTGGGAGAGTCTACAACTACTTTTAGCATAGTATCCCAACGTTCTGACAAATTATATTTTACTTTAATTTCATCTACGCTAGCTCCGTAAAATTCGTTTTCGATAATTTTATCTAAACGAGTAACTAATTTACCTGTTTCGGAATTACGAGGGAATTGAAAAATTTCTGTTACCCCGTCTTCTTTAACTTTATCCATTGTTCTTGTAGCAACTAAATTGTTATTCGAATCAATGAAAGAATATACTTGTTTGTGTCGACCTTGAGCCGAAGTTCTTTTTACGGGATTTACCCAAATTTCATGGCTTTTCATACCTTTAACTTTTTCTTGGTTAATTTTAAAAATGGGGGGTATATTTCAACCCCCCTAAATTATTTAAGCTTCAGCAGTGTACATAGCTGGATTGTAAGCAATACGTCCCAAACGAGTCGTATCCCATACACACAATGCTCCAGACATTTCACGGTAGATACCTGCCATTTTATTGTTAGAGTTTGCGTTAGATCCATCTTTGATAGCTCCTGATTGGAAATCATAGACATTAGATACAGTGTAGTAACTTTCTACTCCGCCCTGCATTACACAAGTAATGTTTTCTGGACGATTTGCGTCGAAAGCTTTTTGATCCGTTGCACCGAAATCGAAAATATCCATTGCGAAAGATTCGTTAGTACGATTAGTACCTGGAGCCTTTTCAGGGAACAGTTTACGATCATCTTTGATAGGATCATGGAAAACTTGTACTACATATCCCATAGGGAATTTAATAGATACAAATTGAGAACCGAATTCCAAAGCGTTGTCATGGAACATAGAAGATACAGATCTTAAGAAATGAGTATCTACATATTGGAACAAACTAGCTTCGTTTGCAATAAGTGCAGAGAAAAATGCGGCTCCACCTTCTCCCGTAGCCAAAATGATTTTACGATCATTAAATGCTCTACGAGTGATAAAGATGTTAGACAAGAACTCATAAATATCACTTAGAGTAAGTGAACCATTATGTTCGTAGTAATGACCATCTTTAACAATTTGTCTCCAACCTGGAGCAACTTTCAATACCCTTCCAGAATCTGAATCGGTAGTTTTTTCAAGTTGACCAAATTCAAAGTTCATTTCACGGTCCATTTCAGTACGTTCCAAAAGACGAGCTTCTGCTTTCGTAATGAATACACCTTGTTCAATTTTCTCACCTTTTCCGTTTTGGAAATTTTGCTTGTAAACATAACCTACTCCAATAGCGTTATCTTCTTTATATTGTTTGTGCATAGCACGTCCGTCAGTACGACAGCCAATTTCAAGACGAATAAACTTATCAGAGAATTCTACTTTGTTTGCATAGTTACCAGTCCAAGATTGAAGTTTGAACATTTCACCATACTGATCTGGTCCAAATTTTTGGTTGTTTTCGTCAGCTACAGAAGTAGACACACGAATCAACCTTCTACCTGGTTGCAGGTATTCAGAAGGAATAAAATTCATCAAGTCACCCGTTTGTAGTTCAGCTACATATTCAAAAGAATTTGTAGAAATACGAGTAGGGTAACCTATAATACGAATCAATGGTAAATTAGCATTTTCCGTTTTAAGCAAAACTGGCTCGTGAAGCCAATCTCGGTCAACACGGATTTTGAAACGCAACTTACCTTTTCCTGCAGTGCTTCCATTGTCCACGTACTCGGAAATACGGAAATCTACATCCGTATCGCTTTCCAAAAACCATTCGTAATCATCTACACCGTCTTGAAGAACGTAAACGTTCTTTTTAGCAACAGTTAGATAAGTAAATTTTTTGTTTAGTAAGTGCTGACCTTGCTCTGCACTAAACAATTTAGAAGTAACAAGTCCAAAGTTATGCGGCTTGTACGTTCTAAACATAGCTGCATGAGTCAAGGAGTCAAAGCTTGACCCACCCCATGCTTGTCGCTCTACCGTTTGTAAAGCTGTCTTTCTGTTTAAACTCATAATTTATTTAATTTAAAGGATAGGTTTCAATCCAGCTAACTTACTTCTTGAACCTTTCTTTGGCATATCTTCGGATGAAGAACCACTACCTTTTGAAGTATAAGCATCCCTAAATATAGAACTTTTTTGTTTTTCTATATGTTTGGTAGCTTCTTTATTCAAGAAATCAGTCATGTCAAATTTCTTAGTTTTAAAATCATAATAAGTCAAAAGATTAGCAAACTCTACATAGCTTTTTGGATCACTAAAAGCGTCTCTAATAACTTCTGAAATTTTATTATTCGCAATAACGTCAAGAACTTTTTCCTGACGTTCTTTTTTCCAACCAGTATCGACTATCTCTTGTCTAATACTTTTAATAAAAGCTACTTCTTCGTTTCTTTTATTTTGCGATTCTACTACTGTATTCTGAGCTTTTTCCTCAGTTTTAAGTTTTTTCTTTTTATCTACAAGTAAAGCATTTGCTTCATCGATCAATTCGTCTTCTATATCTAAAGCGTCTAAAGCTTTGTTAATTACCGACTCACGCATTCCTTTGATTTTGTATTCGGCTTTTAAAAACTCTCGTGCAGCATTAAGATTATCCTCAGAGAACGATAAAGAATTAACCGTTTCATCTTCAAAGAAATCTTCATAGAAGTCTTTTAGATCTTGTCGTGTAAGTTCAGAACCTTTGTTCAAAACAAATATAGCTAAATTTTGACCGAAATCAGGAAGATCTTCTACCATCGCATTAACGATAGACTGAGGAGCTTGCAATTTCAACAAATCTTCAATATCGTCATAGGAGTTGATGTCACTATCGGGTAGAATCAATCCTATTTGCTTCAACACTTCTGCTGTAGCTTTTGCAGACTTTACCTCCGCTAACGGCAGGTTTGACAAGTCTTCGTCTTCCTCGTCCTCGTCAATTTCGAAGAACTCTTCTTCGGAAGGATCGTCTTCTTCTTCGTCGTCTCCGTCGTCTTCGGTTTCAAAATTTGTTTTTGAGAAATCATTTAACGGTTCGTCATCTAAAAGTTGTGTTGATAACTCTTCATCCATGATAGGAAGGAAGTCATCCAAAGTTTCAATTTCCATAATTTTTCTTTTTACGGTATTACAAAATTAATAAATTTTTTGCTATTTTTAAACTATTTTATTTATATAAGAGAAATACTCAATTCAATGTTAAGATACTATAAAATTAAATATCTTGAACCGATTTGTTTATTTCAACCTCGTTTTTAAGTAATTGCGTATTAGTTGCGTTTTGACCTTTCAAAGTTTCTTCTAATACAATCTTCTCTTTTTCATGTGATTGCATATCTTCTCGATTTTCAATCTCACGTTCTTGCATTTGCTTTTGAGCTTCCATCTGAGCTTGTTGCTGCTGTTGTTGACTTTCTTGCATCATTTTTTTCTGTCTTACAGCAAGGATCTGAATTTGCTTATGGATTTCTTCAGGACTAGCTCCAGAGAAAATATCTTTCAATATACCAGATATAATTTCTACTCCTTCCCCTGCATTTTGAGCTAGAGGTTGTATATTTTGAAGCATGTACTCCATATACTTTTGATCCCCTGTAGAAATTTCAGAATACAATCCAAAATCAATATGTTCTAACATTTTAGGCGTTATCTTAAATAATTTATCTTTTCCATCTGGGCCGATATAATGTAAGATGTTATTAGTTTCTTCAGGAAATTCTTCAAAATATCTTTGCTGCCAAGTTCTAAAATTCTTCAGATAATCATTTAACACATAATCCCATACTTTAGAATGATAATAAAAATACGGTTCTGTAATATTAGCTGATTGAACAATAGCCTGTTGATTATCGGTTACGTTTGAATTGTTAGAAAATTGAGCTTCTCTTTGAGGAGAGATGCCCATAGCCCAACCTACTTCTTGCTCTAACAAATCAGCTAACTGTTGAAGATTAAATATATCTCCTGCTGTACCTATTAGTGTTGCACTACCTCCTGGAGATCTAGTTGCAGGAAGAGGTCTGTTACCTGTGGTTTGAGAACCAGAGTAAAAATTGATAGCTGTTTTCCGTCTAATAGCTAACCATGTAGCAATAGGATCTCTAATAACCTGACCATCTACGTCTATACCCAATTCTTTCGGTATCTGATCTACATCAACGTTTTGGATAAATCCTTCATACTTGGCCAATTCTCTATTCTGAACATGTTTAACGTACAGGAATTGGAAATATGCAGGGATAGCTCCTTGTACTAAAGACAGGGAGTGTGCATTCCTAGAATTCATTACAAGACCAAATGTAGATAGATTAAAGTTTGAAAATGGGTTATCTAAATTAGTTGATTGAAAAGGTACTTCTCCATATTTAGGATATACATCTGTTCCCAAACGTATAACTTCATATTTACGAGGAATCCACATTTCTTCCGCTGTATATTCAGAAGATCCATTATCCCAAATATACCTAACACTATCTATCATGTATTTATTAACAAACTTTTCTTTCCTAGCGTCTTTTGGGATCGAGAAGCTATCAGGTAACATTAAGGTTATTCTTTCATTATAATCATCAGTATAAGATAGGAATACTACTTTACGGTATCCTTTAAATTCAAGATGAGTTTCCCAAACCAATCTATTCCCCGCTGAGTAATCTCTAAGATTTCCCGTACCTTGATTCATACCTATATTCTTATTTGAATTAGTAGAATCTAAGTAATAGAAGTTCCCATCAGAAGAGTTATACATCATCTTACCTTCTTTCAAAGCTTGATTCTCATGTATAGGTTCTGCCCCTCCTCCAAGTACATCATTTCTTTTATTCCTTGAACTAGGAGAATAAGAATAAGAAAGCAACGAATCTATTTCATCTTCTGATAAATTAGGATACGTATCCATAATATGATTCAATGTTACAGGCTTTCTGTAAATAATGTAGTCTGATTTATGAATAAATCTTTCATTGGGATCTTTTTTAAAAGAAGTAAATAAAGTATTTCTAATCTCAATAGAAGGTTTACCAAATTTCCAACCTGAATACGCATAGAATCTATCGGAAATTAAAAGGTCTAAAAGAGAATCTAACTTTTTGGTTTTTAAATCTTCTAACCTTTCAGCATATTTCAAAGCATCGCTATAAAAAACTTCATAATCAGATTTGAATTCATGACCTAAAACTTTATCAATACCTTTTTCTTCTCGAATAGATTCTATAAACTGTTGAATTTCTTCTTCAGATTTACCTTGCATCTTCATTTGCAAACCTTGAATTTCAGCAGCTAATTCCTCTTCTACAGCGGCAGAAAGTTCTTTAACAAGTAACTCATCTTTATCCTTAATTGCTTTTAAAGATAAAAGAATGATCTTATGTCTTTCATTTCTTTTTATATATTCACCTGTCAGAACATTGACTTTATTCCTTAAAATAGGATATGCTTGAATTTCTTCTTCAATTTCTCCTGTAGTACTAAGTACTTCACCCAAAGGATCACAAAAGAGATTAACTTTATCCCTAAAGGAAGATAAGTCATTATTTAGTATTTCGTATGCAGATTTCAACTTCTCATAATCTGGAAGATAAGGATCTAAAGAAGGAGAAACAGAATTTAAAATATCT
>Ga0222708_1000125_pt1 | contig 22193 bp, 29 predicted proteins | sample AntAcemetage1576_FD_179806 | JGI IMG/M metagenome (GOLD analysis project Ga0222708, IMG submission 179806) | Saline water microbial communities from Ace Lake, Antarctica - #1576 | ecosystem: Environmental > Aquatic > Non-marine Saline and Alkaline > Saline | place: Antarctica: Ace Lake... | reverse complement strand
TTTCTTCTGCTGGTGCTTCATCTCCTAAAACTAAACCTGTTCCAATACCCCCTAGACCTACTGCTGTAGTTCCTTTTGGTATTCTTTTTGTAAATTCTTTTCCTGTTGATTGCATTGCTGCTGATGTTTGTGGAAACTTACTTTTTAATGTTCTTTGTGCACCTGTAAGTCTTAAACCTCTTGATGCTAATGGTGTACCTAAAGCTAGTTGACCAATACCTGAAGCAATCTGACCGAAATCTCCTTCTCTAGTACCTGTTACAATATCCCCAACACCTTCTCCACCAAGTAAAACACCTGTACCAAGTTCCGTAGATCCTGTAGCTCCTGGAAACCTTTTAGCTCCTCTAGCCATTAAACCTTGTAAACCTGTACCTGATGTTCCTGTTCCTAAACCTGTACCTGAAGATCCTAAAGCTTTTTGATAACCCATTTTTGCACCTGACGCTGCACGAGCTGCTCTAATACCTTTAAGAGTTCTGTAACCTTTAGCCGCTGCGGGACCTACTCTTGCAAGAGTAGCGCCTATTCCCATTAATGCTGGTGGAATAAATAAAGGCATGTGTTATCTCCTTTGTGCCATGTTATAGGCAGCGTATGCACCTATTCCTGTACCTGCTGCTTGCGCTAGTGGGTTAGTCCCTGGTGCCGTGGTCGCTGTAACGGCAGACTGTGATGTTGGTAAATTAGTCATGATACCTTTTAAGAATTCTAGTCTTTGATAAGGTTCATAAGCTTGAGCCATGTTAGTTGCTCTTGATGCATCTAAAGCTTGTTGACCAAGTTGTTGTTGTACTCCACCGGCTTGTAATAAACTTCCAATGTCCGCTTGTTGCATTGATTGTTGTTGGCCTCCTAGAGCTCCAAGCATTTGACCTGCTTGCATTTGGTTACCTGCTTGAAATTGTTGTTGAGCTTGACCTGCTCCTAATGCAGTATTAAAACCTGATGCCATTGATTGACCAATATTTGCTTGAGTTGCTCTTTGTAATTCTGCTTGTTGTATACCTTCTCTTGCACCACCAAACGCACCTTGACCAACCGCTTGTGCAGATAATTGATTTTGTGCCATTTGACCTTGTCTTGCTATTTCATCAGTTACGTATGATTGATAAGGGTTTAGAAATTGATTTATGTTTGGACCAGCCATTGCTGTTTGTTGTGAACCTAATACAGAACCAATACCTGCAGTCGTTGCTGCACCTCCAACACCTGTTGTACCTGCTTGTTGAAAACCTGATTGTTGTAGACTAGAGGGTGCTGCAACTTGAAACGCCGGAATACCTACGGGAGTTGTTGCAAGTTTTGCTGCTTGATCGTAAAGAGCTAGTTTTCTGCTTTCTACTTCTGGTGCTTCTCTAGCGATTGATACTTGTGTTCCTGAAGTGGATCCACCACCTCCGCCGCTACTACCACCGCCTCCAAATATAAAACTCATATTATTTTAACTCCTTTGTGTATAAATATCTTTTTACTTGCCATTGTTTACCTTTTAAAAACTGTTGCCAACCCGGTCTTGCATGCACTGCTATCTTTTTGCAACCTTCTGATATTGCTAGATCCTCTATAGTGTCTGCAGCTTCGTCTTGCCATAGTTCTCTTTTTTCTCCTTTTAACAAAATAACTTCACACTGTTTATAATTTGGAAGTATCATTATTCTTGTTACAAATACCCCAAACACCTTGTATCGTATTCCGTCATCAGAACCAAACATCGTAAACAATTGAAAGGCTCCTTCTTTAATTCCTTCTTTAAGATCTTCAATACTCATGGGTTCGCCATCGTGTTTAAGACCTTCTCTTAACATGAACTCAACAAGTGACCAGTACTCATCAAGTTTTTTAGAGTCGATGTGTAATACAGCGACTTCTTTTTTAATTTTTTTCTTTTCTAGCTGCATCTAGTAAATCAAATACTCTTTTAAATCTAGCTTGTTGACCATAAAAGAAAGCTGCTCCTTTTTTTCTCATGTCTTTATAACTGCTAGGATCACCACCTTCGATAATACCTGCACCTAATATTGCATCTGCACGAGATACAAATTCTCCATCTGCTAGCTGAGCTAACATAGTATCTTCGTCTTTATCACCATTACCTGAACCGTCTTCTACATAACCCATTGCTCTAATGTAGTTGCCTTCGTCGTCCTTATCGTGATCTGTCATAGAAGGTAAATAATTTATACCCCCTTTATTAAATTTTTTTATTTCTGCAATCCCACCTTTGCTAAAAGAATACAAAGAATTATCAGTATAGTTATATGGAGATTGAGTTTGGTTAACGCCTGCAGCATCTGCTTCGTAATCATATTTATTTAAGATACCTTGTAACTGCGCATCAGCTTTTACTTTAGCTGCATCATAATCCTCTTGTTTAGTTCCTTCAGGTGGCTCAACCGGATCATCTTCGCCCGCTAATAATGTTGATGCTCCAAGACCTATTCCTAATTGTGCACCTGTAGATAAACCTCTAAAACCCGAACCCTCTGTTAAAATTTCTGTACCCGCCTTATTATATTTATCAGGTTGACCAATTAAATTTTTACCCATATCATATATTCCACCAGCGGCTTGAGATGCTTGTGAACCTAATGTTTGTTGTGCTACTTGTCCTGTACCTGCTTCTATCGCAGCTTGTCTACCTATAAAATTACCTGTGTTACCAAATGCTGTTGGTGCAAAAGAACCCATGTTAGGCCCCATTGTAGAACCAAAGCCTGCCATACCTGCAACTTGTCCTATACCGCCTGCTATTGCAGCGTCTCTTAATGATCTTTTTGTAGATTTACCTCTAAGCTTTTGAATGCCGAAGGTTGCTAGTGCTATTGTAAATGGATCCATAATAATTTTTTACAGTTATTATGCTATTTTAACTTATATAAGGCTATTCTTCAATATCACCCGATTTTATAGAATTCATCCTTAACTTTACCTGTGTAATGATGTTCTCCAATATGGCTTATTTCTTCGTCAACTAAAGCATATATTTTCTGATTAATAGATGTCCAAAGCTTACAAAAAAAGAAATCTTCACCCATATAAGTTTTATCTTTAGGACTCCAATAAGTATCAAAAAAGTTAAAATAATTTGGTCTATCTACTAACTCACCATTCATCATAGTTTTTTGTTTTATTGTTAACTCTTTATAATGCTCAATAAGCTTATTAAATGCAGATCTTTTAATCATCATCATACCTGTTGGTCCTTTTTTAACCTCAATAAAACCGTCTACGGGGGTAATATTTTTTGTATCTGGTAACTCAATAGGGAATAACATACCCATGGTGCTTATATTATCATCAGGTCTAGCTTCAAAATCTTGTCTAAATTTATTATCAGTTCTCTGTTTCATTGGGTAGGGTATTAAACTTATCTCATGCTTACAATTAAATAATCTATAAACAGATCTAGTAGAAAACTCTATATCAGAATCTATAAATAACATTTGATCTGCATCTGAATTTAAGAAAGAAGAAGCAAGTAAGTTTCTCCCTTGTGTTACAAGGGAAGACTTCATTAATTGAAATGTTACTTTAGTTTTATTTAAAATACATTCTTTTTGTAAGTCTAAACAAGCTCTCATAAAATGAATGGATACGTCTGAATGCACAGGTGTGCAAACCATTAAATGGTTTTTATTTATTTCTTTTGACACTTATAGCTCCTTTCAAAAAGTTTTCCCAATGTCCTGCTATATATTTCCAATCATAAAATCTTTTATAATATTCTTGTTGGAATTTAAGTCCGTTACTTAAATCTTGTTTTAAAATATCTTTTGTTCTTAAAATACATTCAGCTAATTGTATTGATAATTTAGGTTTGTTTTGAGTATAGGGTATATAAATTGGAAACTCACAGCATGTTTCTGGTATTGCGCCGAGGTCCGTGGTTATTAAAATCTGACCCGCTGCTAACGATTCCATAGCAGAGATACAAAATGTTTCTTCCCAGATACTAGGAAAACAATTAACATCATAATCTTTTAACTTAGTCATTAAAGTTTTATGGTCACAATAACCCATGTAATTTACATTAGGTAAAGATCTAGCTTTTTCATATAATGGTTTATATTGATCATCATTACTTTGCTCAAATGATTTACCATAAATTTTTGTACTAGAATAAACATCTAAAGTTATATCAGGATCTTTAATTGCATCCATAGCAGCTAAAGCTATTTCTAACCCTCTCCACGGTGTAGAAATGTAACACAATTTAACTTTAGGTTTTGGGGTAAAATCTGTTTTTAACTGTAGCTCATCATAATCAATTGCATTTTTAATTACAGTACATCTATCCTCAGGTACTTGAAAATGTTTCCTAAAGTTTTCGTAATTCCAATGACTATTAAAAACATACCAATCATATTTAGAATGATTATCTTTATTTTTAAACCAAGGATGAATATTAGGTTGATCGTAAGAATTTTTCTGCCAAAGAATATTTGATTTAACAGGATCTAATGGAATCTTTTCTGGAACTGAAGTAGTAATTTGTACAGAATCAAACACACCTTGGTTAATGTGTTTTTTAAGATAAGCTAGTTGTAGTTCTGTACCGCCTGCTGGTTGCATTATACCTTTGTTTTACCAAAGATACTCATAGATGCAACTGTTATTTTTTGATTTATTTGTAAATCTTCACCTGTAGTGTCTGTATCATTATTAGCCACATCAGCATCAAACTCAGCTTTGTCAGCATACAGCTTACCTGTTCTTTTATTCTTAACTTCTTCTTCTGTTTTAGCTGGAATAACTGGTACTTCTTTCCCGTTAATTATTACTGTTTTTTGTGTCATTATCCTCTTCCTTGTCTGTTGTACTTTTTATAACACCTTTTCTTACTTTTGTTAAGACTCTTCGTATGACGTCTCAAACGCTTCTTAGGTTTATCTCTAGGAGTAAAATGTTTAAAACTTTGTTTAGCCATTTTCCTGTGATCTGTCTATTAAAGCATAACTTATAGCACCTGATACTTCATTAGCTGTATCTACTTGTAGTTCAATAATATCACTTGCTTCTAAGTTTAGCGATTCTTTAATTAAATTATCTGTAGATTTGTTTAAAACAACATGGCCTATTTGAACACTAGAAGCTCCTGATTTTTTTATAAATAAATCGGTATTTACATTACTTGCAGTATCGTGAACTGCTTGTACATTTTTAATAATAATAGTTGCATCTGCAGGACAGGTTAAAACTGTTGTGATGTTAGTCGTAGTTAAATCAAATGTTTCGCTTTTATATCTTATTGTCATGACATGAAATAGTTAAATGTGTTTTGTTCATTTTTTTGTTCTTCTTGATAAGAAGTGTTTAATTGATTTTGTAAAGTCTCAATAGCTGCATTTATTTGTCTGAAAGTTTCTGTATTAAACTCCTGTGGTGGTTCAGGTAAAAATACTTGTACTTTAGCCATTATCTTCTTCCATCAGGTTGTATGTCAAATCTAAATTGACCAAATCTCCAACTTTCATTCAAACCATCATTTTCTACTTTAACTGCAGCAAGTCTTGCTCTTGCTCTTGTGTCTACTTTATTCGTAGATGAGCTAATTGTAAATGGTCCTAGTGGGGAGCTTCCTTGTGTTTGAGCGGGGTAGTCTCTAGTTGTTATTGTAATTTTTGCATTACCATTAATATATTTAAAATCAGGTATAAATCTTCTAAGTTTTATAAAATATTCCCCATCACCCTGAGCATCTAGATCAAAATCACCTGAGGTTATAAATGCAGGAATTGCAGTCGTTGTGCCATCCGCTAATACTTGGTTAGTCCCTATTTCATGATTAAATACTCTACTTGCACCGTTCGATACTCCCTGAACTGTTGGTGTTGTAGGTGTAAAACTAGCATCAAACTCTGTAGCTATAGGTTGATCAAATAAGTGAGCGCCAGTAAAAGTTGTTCTAGCTAATGAACCTGTAGTCCAAGTTTGTTCTGCATAATTAAAAGTTACTTGTCTATCTATATAACTTGAAGTAGAGGATGCGTAAAACCAAGATATCTCAGAGAATAAAGAATTGTGAGCCGCATAAGTTATTTCTGAACCATTAGCAAAATTAAAACCTGGTGCATTATCGTTAGTTTGAAATACAAAGTCTTCTACTAGCGATGGCAAAGCTTTAACAGTACCATCAAACATAAAGAACCCACCTGAATCTGAAATCCAGTAAACAGCTCCATTAGCATATACTATTGAATGTTGTCCAATGCATCCACAGTTTGAACCCACTTGTCTAATACTAAAAGTAAAAGGAGGTCCCACAAACTGCATAAGGTACGCAGAAGTATCTGTTAAAATTAATATGTAATCTTTTGCTTTTGCAGCACCTACAATTTTGGTACCACTATCTATTCTAAATGAACCCGCAGTGTTAACTGATGTTGCAGTATAATCAGTTAAAGATTCTTGATCTGAGAATCTAATAAACATTTTATCCTGTGTTGATGCTGAACCTATAGTTGTTTCAGTTCCTAAAATAATTAAATGCCTATCTCTATCAGATACCATACTCATAACAGATCTTGTTGGTGCTCCAGATAGTATAGTTGCTCTAGCTGCTATTCCTGATCCTCCATCCGGATCCCATGAGAAAGTAGCTCCGTTTTTAATAGTTGCAATTAATAATTCACCATAATTATCTAAAGACCATGAAGCTGGATCTAGTATTGCATTTGAAGTAGTTCTTGGTGTACCCCAAGTAGAAGCTCCGTATAAACCTGTACCAAAGCCATAACCAAAGGCTTGTTGTAAGGGTCCTATTTTATAGTAAGGTTTACTATCAAGAGTACCATCATTTGTTGCGCCTGTTCCTGTTTCAGCAGTAGGCATTAAAATTGTAAAGGTTGAAGTAGTAGGTGCTAGTTGTACTTCAAATAAAATATCATCAAAGTCAGTAGCTGTATAATTTGTTTGACCACCTGTAAATGATCCGGCATTGTCAAAAGTTAAAAGATCACCTGGCTCTAGGTCGTGAGCCGTGGGTGTTGTAATTGTAACCGTTGTTGAACCATTAGTTGTAGTGATGTCACATCCGGTTTTTGCTAAATTTGCATCAAAAGGTGTAATGTCATAGTAGTCATCCCCATTGTAAATATATAAAATTTTGTTTGTACCGATAGCTAAGAATTTTCTGCCATCTAAATCAGCCCAAGTATGTGAAGCACGGCCCGCTCCTACAAGTTTCTTGTCCATAATTTCTGCCCAGCCACCTATTTTTTCAGGCATTCCATATCTGAATCTTACAAAATCACCATCTACCCATTGGTTCTCAGCCCCTGAGTCCGATGCTTGTTTATTAAAACCTGGTTGAAAGTTTACTTTTTGTAATGACATGCTTGAATTATACACTATAAGCGTATATCTATAAAGATTAGGCTATTTTGGTAGTATTATATTCCACTCTAGCTTAGATAGCAAATCTTGTAAATGCACCTCTTTTAGTTTATTTTCTTTTAAATACTGATGAAGTTCCTCGGTATCTACTACAATAAATTGATCTTTCATATCAAAGACCATTTTATCTGCTTTGCTTTTAAAACTACCTATTTTAATATTATTCTTTATAGGTCTTAGATCAAATTTAAGTTTTTGATTCAATCTATTTTTAAGTATACCTTCCACATCCCAAAGTTCTTTTTGTTTTTGATTCAGTGTTGCATAGGTAATGTTTGATAAAAATCCTAATTTTTGTAACATATAAAAACCTGTTTATTAGGTAGTATATCAGATTGTAGTTGATTTCAATATATTTAAAGCAAGGGGAGCGTGTGGTGGATCTCCCCCTACAAGCTTACAGTGTAAGTTATTTTTTAATCTTTGTCAACTTAACACCTTTAAAACAAGCGGGTACACCTAGTAAAGGTCTTTTATCCAGGTAGTTTTCTTTAGCTGCCTTAGAACTAGATTTGTTATAATGTAGAAATACTTGTCCACAGTTTTTACCTTTGAATTCTTCACGCCAATGTTCAAGATCACAACCTGAATAGATCAACATATCTCCAGGGTTGAGGTCGACTTTAATACCAGCCCGACCTGTCTTACCTGTTGGGTCTAAATATATTGGCCATGACTCACCACCTAAATTTAATGTTGTAGATATTTCACAAGAGTATCTATCTTTGTGACGAGCTAGGACATCACCTTCTTTATAAATTCTTGCATAAGAATATGTCTCTAATAATTTTATACCTGTGTGTTTTTCCATAACAGGTTTAACTTGCTGGAGTAATGTCTCCATTGCAATGTCACTATAGTGTGAATAAGTATTAGGCACTTGTTTATCGTTCCATACACCAAAATATTCTGTAAAAGGAGATAGGTATTTTTGATCAAATAAAAATCTTGCAACATTTCTTTTGTTTAAAAAATATTGATAAACAAACTCTGCTAGCTCAGGGGATATAGCTTTCTTTAGTACTGTATATTTATTATTTTTGAACGACATTTAATATTCCTTTTGGTTTCTTGATTTTTTTCATATTTCTCCTTTATTTATATGGCCATCCTAAATTCCAAATAACCAAACTGTTTCTTTCACCACTTTTAACTGGACATACTCTATGCCATACAAATGATGGAAATACAACTAGTGATCCTTTAGGTAATATTTCAATACATTTTCTAATGTTAGGTTTTTTATCTGGATCTTTATTTCTAAAATCAAATTCAAGTTCTCCACCTTTATAATCTTCAGGATCTGATAAAGATAAAGTAACTGATAGTTTTCTAATTTTACCATGGTCTGGTTCATTTGAATTTTCTCTTATATAGGGTTTTTCCCAACTATCACAGTGCCAATCATAATATTGTCCTTTTTTATATTTTGTAAATTGACAAGACTCAGACCAATCCCATTGAAAATTCCATCCAGCTGATTCATTTGCTTGATGTATATAAGGTTGAATCTCTTTATAAATCCATCTATCGTTCATCCAAACAATATTAGAATTTCTTTTCTTTTTTAAATCTACAACTTGTTTTTTATTTAATTTTTTATTACCAAAACCTCCAGTAACCGCCATTTGATCTTGAAGTTGATGACCATAACGAACAATGTCATCGCAAATTCTAGATGGGATTGCTGATTTAAAATACCAATAATAATTTTCAATGTTCATGTGTCTTTATTGTTTATGTATATTAGTTTTTAAAAATTCATACAAAGTGTTTTTTTGTCCACACACTTCATTAAATTTTTTTATTTCCTTTTCTCTATTTACTATAAATTTTTTTATTTGATTTGGCATTTTTTTATTTGTTACCTCTAAATTAAAATAATTCATACCAACAGATATATAATGAACCCCTGGAAAAGAATTAAATTTATAATTATTCATATAAACTTCAATATTTGATTTTAATTCAGTTTCTATTTTTCTTTTATCATAAAAAGATTTATTGTTTATTTCTCTCCAATATTTGGTATCTCGTCTATGAGATAAAGCATAATGATATGAAACAAATTCAGCAAAAAAATTAAAAAAGTCTTTACAATAATAATTAAAGTTATCTCTATCCCATTGACTTAAATTATTTCTTTTTAATATTTTTACAAGTTTCATTAAAAACTCATGAACAGTCAATAATCCATTAGATTCCAAAGGTTCTATAAAAGCTCCTGATAAACCTATAGCACAAACATTTTTTACAAAAAGTCTTTTGTGTATTCCAACTCTCATTTTAATATTTTTAAATTTTAGATCTTTTTCGTTTAAATTTTTTTCGTTTAAATATTTTTTAAATTGATCTAATGCTTCATCATCTGAAATAAACTTATCTGAATAAACATACCCAGTGCCTATCTTGTCCCAACTTGGGATATTCCATACCCACCCATTTTGAATAGCAGTACAATTGGTGTATGGTTTTAACTGTTTCTTTTTATTTTTATATTTTAAATTAGTAGCCCATGCTTTATTATTTGGAAGTAAATCAGAATAGTCTTCAAAAGGTTCTTGTAAAGTTTTCCCTAATAATAGTGAACTAAATCCTGTGCAATCAATATACAGATCAGCTTTATGTTTTTTATTTAATGATTTAATACCATCTTTGTTTTGTTCAATAGTATTAATATCTTCATAGATATGTTTCACTCCTCTAGGAATACAATAATATTTTTTTAACCAGTCAGCAAATTTAACAGCGTCCAAATGATATGCTACATCATTTTTAAAATTAAAAAATGGTATCTCTTGATTTTCATTTTTAAATAACACATTGTTATTTACTAGACACATGTTTGGTGAAATAAAATCTGCATAATCTTTATTATGTATTTTTGAATTAAAAAATTTTTTAAAAAACCATGTTTCTTTTGAACCTATTGTATTATTTTCATAAACTTTACCAAAAGGATAATGAAAACCTCCGTCTTTTAATTTATAAAAATTTTCAAATCGAATACTTAATTTATAACTAGCTTTTGTATAAGGCATAAAGTCTTCATCTTTTATTTCTAATAAATCTAACCACTGATTAATTGAAGACAAAGTGCTTTCACCTACACTAATAGTTCCTTTGGTTGGAGATTCTATTACTGTAATATCTTTTTTTGGAAATACTTTAATTAAAGTTGCAGCAGTCATCCAACCTGCGCTGCCTCCACCTACAATTGTAACTTTCTGACTTTTTAACATTTTTCTTTATATAAAAATTACTACACTAAAAAAATTACAATGTCAAAATTAAACCCAGGCTGTACCATTCCAATCATAAATTGTTGGACTTTCAGAGGTATTATTAGATTTTGTAGCTTTCCATCCTTTAGTGTTATCTGCTTGATATGCAGCTTCATCCCAATCAATAAGATAAAACCAAATACTAGGGTTAGCTTGGTCATCTTTAATTGTTGGAAATGTAATAGGGGCTTGCCAATCGTCACTAGAATCTAATGACCATGAAGCATAAGGTTGTTTACTTAAAAATTTATTTTTTGTTTCATCATAAACATATCCCACTCCTGCATATTGTTTTCTAAAATTATTGTTGTAAGAAGTTTGTTTCCAAGTTCCACCTTTAAAAAGATTTTGACAATATGTTTCACCATCAATGTGCATATCATTTTCGCCTAATGGTCCTGTTGCTGTAGGCACATCATTAGCTATAACTACTACGTTCTCTACAACTAGATGTGTATCAGAAGTAAATCCTGTTGGGTCTGTTTGTGATTTTAATTTTGAAAAATGTGCCATAATAATTATTTTTAACTTATTGTTAATGTACCCGAAGCTGTAAAAGTAGCAATCTTCTCTCCTCCTGGATGTGTTGCTGTTGCACCACCCGGAGTAACACTTAGAGTAGCTTCAGCAGGTACTCTTACAATCACTACTCCTGATCCACCTGATCCACCAGAGTATGGATTACTTGTACCAGCACCACCTCCACCACCTGTGTTAACAGCTCCAGCACTATTGGTTGCTCCACCACCAGAACCCCCAGGAGCTCCGTTAAAAGAACTTGGTCCTCCACCTGCTCCAGCTCCACCACCAGCAAACGCTATTACTGAAAAAGGTGTCCCACCTGTATTAATAATATTAGGAGCTCCTGATCCTCCATTTCCATTAGTAGTTGGACTAGGACTTGTTCCTCCAGGGTTAGCTGCAGTTCCAGCTCCTCCGCCACCACCACCCCCTCCAGGGCCTGGTGATCCACCTCCACCATTATTTCCTTCAGGAGGACTAAAACCTCCTAAGTTTCCATCTTGATTAGCTGGGTTAAAAGCACCTCCATGAATACCTCTACCACCTCCAGATCCACCTCTTGATCCAGAACCACTTTGACCCCCACCTTTACCACCACCGGTTGCAGTAATCATATCTGTTCCTTCAGATCCTCCAGGATTAAAAACAGATGGAGTACCTTCACTAGTAACATAATACGCTGGTCCTGATCCACCTCCAGCACCAACGGTTATTGTATAATCTCCTGATGCAAGTTCTAAAGCTGTAGCTTGTAAAGGGGCAGGTCCATAACCAGAAGCTCTATATCCTCCAGCTCCAGCTCCACCACCCCCTGCTCCACCAGCTCCACCACCACCAGCGACAACTAAAAAGTTAGCAGTATATATTGCACTACCACCAACACCAGCACCAAATCCTCTTACAGATCCTGCTCCGAATGTTGATTTTAAAGGCATCTTTCTTATCTCCTTGTGTTACGCAAACTGTGTTTGCGATGCAAGAACTGTAAACGTTGCACTTGCAGTTTTAATAATTGTATATGAATATGTATCTAATGAACTAACATTACCAGCGTCCGGTGCTGCTCCGCCCTGCCATTCTGGAGTAACACTTGATCCATCAATTGTAAAAGCATTGTTGTAATAAGCTGTTGCACCCTGAGAAACAATGTGTGCTACTGTAATAGATTCACCTGTATCCATAATTGAGTCTAATGAATTTGATCCATCACCTCTAACATTTAAAGTCCAGTTAGCTGATGCATCTGTTGTAAAATTCCATACTGCTTGTGTTAAAACATCATAGTTAACTGTTCCTGTAGCAGCCGTTGCTTCAGTTGTAACTTTTTCAGCTACACTTTGAATTTTACCTTGACCGTTGAAAGTTGCTCTGCCGATTCCTTTTGGTGTAATATTAAAATCAATATTAGTGTCACCGCCCACTGCTGCAAGTGAAGGTGTGTTACCTGTTGCTGCATTAGTTATGCCAAAATTATTAACCGCTGCACTAGTAGTTGTAAATGTAATTTGCTCATTAGAGTTTTCATCTATAATGCCTTTTGTACTATCAATAATAATATTTTGTGCATTAGTATCTAATGTAGCTGAAAGTTGTGGTGTATAATCTGAAGATAAATCTGTGAATGCTGTATCAACAACATTAGTACCGTCAGAATAAACCATTTTAGTACCTTTGTCAGCTGCTGCCCAAGTTACTCCAGTTCCTGAAGTAGTTTTAACAGTTACTGTATAAGCACCTGAAGTTGCATTATCAATAACATATACTTTTGATAAAGTGTCTGGAACAACAACGTTGACTGCACCTGCAATAGTTCCGGTTAATTTTAATACTTGGTTTTTACCATTTGATACTGCACCATTTGTAAAAGCTAAAGTAACACCTGTTGTAATAGCAACAGCTTCATAACCCGCAATTGCTTGTTCTAAAATTGTTAAGTTTGTATTTGTAATTTGTCCCCAAGTACCTGAGTTTTCACCCGTCGCTTGGATTGTAAGTTTTAAATCTGCGGAAGTAGTATTAGCCATAATTTTTGTTCTCCGATATCTTGTATATTATTTAAATTTTGTCATAGTGTCAAAGACTATTATGCAGCGTTAGTTGAAACTTCCTGCCATCCTGGAGGATCAACTGGTGCTGTGCCAGTATCTACTTCGTTCCAAATCAATACATTTGTAGCGGTTCCTACGCCAGCTGTCAAGCCAAATCCAGTTGGTAATACATTGCATTCAGGAATAATGATTATATCGTCATTATTTAAAGCCATTGTTAAGGGGAAACCACTAACGTCTACAGGAGTATTTAAATCAACTGAGACACTATTTAAGTTCACAGCCATTGCTTGACCACTTACATCTGTATTTGCATCTGCTTGAATGATGAAAGTATTTCCTGGTGCTAAATTCATAGCCATTGCTTGACCTGTTGCTTCAGCATCTGGAGCAGGATCTACTCCACTAAAGTTTTCAGACATAGCCATAACCAAAGTATTTACAGGTTGGTTACCATAAACTCCAAAACCATAATTAGAATTACCCCATGTAACTGGAGATTGAGCGGAAACTTCTGCTATAGTATTTGCATCTCCTACAGCTGAACCAAGAGCCATGACTAGTTCTTGACCTAAAGCATCTACAACTTCTGGATCATAGGACAATGTCATTGCCATCTCTATACCAGTAGGTTCTGCTACAAAACTAGCAAAAACTTCTGGAGTCTCTGTGCTTAATGTTAAAGAATTTCCTGTAGGAATTAAATTTGAATCACCATTAATGGCAACACCACTAAGTCCTTCGGACATAGTCATTGCTAAACCAGTTACTAAATGATTTGATCCAGATTCACCCCAGGTTTCTGTTCCCCAAGTATCTGAACCCCAACCAACGTTTACGAAAGATTCTACGGTTGCGGAATTTAAATTTGAAGATAAAGGTAATCCATCTACAGTAAAGATTTCATCACCTAGCGTACCCCATTTTTGGTATCCCCAAGTTTGATTACCAAATCCTGCCATAGGAGCTTACCTCCTAATTAACCAGAGATTCTTAAAATCGCTGCTGTTGATGTTGGTGCTGGAAATTGAATTGTGAACGTACCAGAAGTTGCAGTTTTATCTGCTCCAAAATTTAAAATACAAACGGCATCAGTAGTACCTGTCCCTACTCCCGCTGTTGTATTATAAATTAAAGCTCCTCTAGCTGTTAACGTAACTCCAGTAAAAGATCTATCGTCAAAATCACATCTTGCAACACCTGCAGTCATAGAAGTTCCTAAATTAACTAGAGCTCCTCCACCTTGAACATATTGACCAGTGTTTCCGACTTGACCACCTGTACTATCACCTGGATAGTTAGTAGTTGTTGAATTTAAAGTTGCTGTTGAAATATAAAGAGCTATTTTAAAAGTGTCTCCACCTGTTTGTTTAAAACTCATATCTCCATCTAATAATTCTTTTTTAAATGAGTTTGCGATTGCTTGTGTTATTGCCATAAAATTTTTCTCCTATTGTTTTCCTATTCGAGGAACACCTGCTTGGTATTCATCCCGTCTTCGTCTTCCCATTTGTTCAATTGAGAATCCTTTAACAGCCTCAACATATTTTTTATCATAATGTTGTAACATGTCAAGAGGTCCTTTTAAGAAACCGTAAGCCTCTACTAGGCAGGCATATAATAAGCCGTTGGGAAATTGTTGACTCAGATATGTAGTTGTAGTTGTAGCCGATAATCCAGTGGGTTTCAAGACATAATTTAACTGAATTGTATAAGTAGCATCAGGGGTAGGAGCAAAAACTAAAGTGTCTTCATCCCAGTAACTATAGTACTTAGGAACCCCTGTAGAGCCTGTAGGGTTGAATTCAGCCATAAAGTTAGTGTCTCTGAACTGTAAAAAATCTCTATTGTCTGCAGAGGCTGTACCGTCGGAATCTACGATTTGGGCAGATCTGACTACTAATAAATCTGTAGGTGTATCTATAAATCTAGTATTTAAAACTAATGAAGCTGATGCATATTTTCTATTATTATCGGAGTCTACTTCTCTTAAAATTCTAAATTCAGCATCATTTATAAAACCATCTACAATAGTAGAAGTTAAAACATTTGAATCTACTTCTGTGTAATCTCTAATTTTTTGTACTAATTCTGCGTATGTCATTATTTATTATTTACAGGTCCACTTAAAGTTTGTAACCCGCCTCCTATTTCATTGCTTGATGCAGCACTAATTAAATTAAACGTAAAACTATTGTATACCGTAAATGAAGAAGGTTGTCCTGTAGAAAGTACAGTCGTAGGTACTAAAGTAATTAAGTAAGCCCCAAAAACTTTGGCTCCCGAATCGTGACTAACGGCTGTTGTATTTACAGGCACCGATCCTCTAAAAGGTGCGTTTGTTCCTCTTACACAATTAGATAAAACATTTCCTGAATTACCATTATAGTAAATTACTTCATTTGCATAAAGACCGGTAACTGAATCAATTTTTTCAATCATAATATATCCTTGTAAAGGTAAGGCTGATGAATTTGTTAAAGTTATTGAATTATCTGTAGCTGTAATATTTCCATTTAAAGTAGTTTCAAGTTCTAAAGTTGTAATAGGCACTCCTCCAATAGGTGCAGAAATTCTTTGAAATCTTACATAATCTCCATTTGAATAATTACTATTTGGAAAAGAAACAGAAACCTGTGTTAAGCTTGCTGTTATTGTAAAAGGGTTTTGTGGTAAAAAATCTGTAGTAGGTAATTGAATTGCTGCCGGTCTTGGATGCATTAATCCTTGAGGATCAGCTGTAAAAGGTTTTGGTTCTAATTGAGGTTGTTTAGGTTCATATTCAGAAGTATGGACTCTAGATCCATTCCATTCTCTAACCATTTCAGTATAGGGGAATTGCAGACCACTTCGATCTGAAATAAATAATGCATGTTTTCCTCTTGCTGTGTTTCCCATAATTACATACTTGGATAATAAGTTTTAGGTGAAAGGAAAGCACTACTTGAAGAACCATCGTCCTCTAGAGCTCTTGCCAATTCATCTTCATAAATTAATTTTAATTCTTGTATTCTTGGTGCTGCGTATTTCATTGCTAAATAATAAGCTAAACCTGCAACCATGCAAGGAACGAATCTAAAAGGAACGTTTGCTGCATTAGTATAGTCACCTGCATCTTGTATTCTATTCTCGTAGTAAAAATTTATAGTGTCTCCATTTTGAGTAGATCCAGGAGTTAGATATAATTGAATTAAAACTTTGTCGATGAATCTTTGAACAAAATATTGTGAAGGTTGTCCTGTTGCTGTTTTGTTAGAAAGAGCTTGGTATTGAGATCTGTTAATTTTCTCTAAAGGAGAATCTACATTAGAACTATTTCTATAAGAACATTCTAAAATATCTGAAGCAGAGTTTACAAAATTAGTAATAGCTGCTGCATTTAAATGCGTTGCTGCAGTAGTTCCATTTACTCCTCTTGTCACTCCCGTTAGTTCTAAAGTACTAAATCCTGTGTAAGAGATATTTTCGCTCCCTACATTGATAGTACCCTTGGTTGGCATATCAGTGACCGAGGCCAAAGTAATTCCAGTTGTAGCTGCTGTTGTAGTAATCGCTGCAGTTAGAGTAGAGGTTATTCCGTTAGAATTACCATCAGCTGTTGAACGATAAATTGAATATTCGTTTTGGCCACTAACTAAATTAATATTAGTATTTGCTACTTCCCAAAAATGAAGACCTCTGTTTCCCCACTCCGAAAATAAAATATTTAAAGAACGTCTAGCAGTTTTTAAATTATAACCGCTCATATCAAATTGACCTATTCGATTATAAGATTCTTCAATTATCTCATCAATAGAGAATGTCTTATCAAATGTTGTAGTGCCTGAAGTAACATTGGCCATCAGTTATCCTATGTAAAGGTTATAGTAACACCAGGTGTTGTTGTTAAGTCTAAATAAACACCTTCTTTAAATAAAATACCCGAACTAGGAAACAGAATATTTAATCCTTCTGTTCCAAATTTATAAGTAGCGATTGCAGTTCCAGATGCTCCACCACTTTTTAAAACGACACTAGCACTAGCAACACCTTCTGCTTGAATAGAAGTTACTCTAGCTCTTTGCGATGTAGGAACCATTTGACCGTCTGCAGTTGCGTGTGCTACTGATTGGTCACTTGAAAATGAACTCATATTTTTTCTCCTTAAATTTTATATGTGGGGCCGAAGCCCCACACTAATTAGTTATTATAAATCTGCTGCGTCTTGAACAGAATTATTTTGAATGTATAATACAGTAACTGTACCTACACCAGTTGTACCATCACCAGTTGTACCTGTGAAGTCAGCTAAAACTTGAATGTCAGTTGTACCAACATTAGTTGCTTCTGTATCTAAAACACCGTGAGTAGTTCCTACTGCTTGAACACTTTGTGCATTAATAAATGCATCAGCGTCAGCTATTGTTCCTACTGAAACAGTAGATGCTGCTCCATCGTTATTAGCTGTAGTTACATTAAGAATAACATCTGTGATTTGTGAGTTTGCTGGAATTACTGCACAAACTTGATTTAAGTGCGAAGCACCATTGATATCAACCTTTACAGATTGAGCCATTGATACAAAACCTACGTTTGCAATGTTAGTTCCAACAGTTGTTCCTGTTGTATTTGAAATCGTTCCCGCTTTTACTGGTCCCGAAAAAGTAGTATTTGCCATGATAGTTCTCCTAGTTAATTCTACATAGTCTCTAGGCCGTCGACTATACCGCGTCCATGCAGAAAATTAATATATTGTATAGTGAGATATTTATAGCTTATTTTTAAATAGAGTGCAAGAGATCCTACAGTGTGGAGTCGAATTTTCCAACGATGTAGCTTGTTACTTAAGTAGCTACAGAAACTTCTGGAGCAGAACCTTCAATATTGTTCTGTAAGTGAGATAGTCTAGCTTCTTCAAGCTTTATGTCAGTAACGACCCTTTTAATTAAATCGTCGATCTTGACCATGTCAAGAGTATATCTGTTATTATCCAGATGCTCCTGTTCCCACTTCAACTCCAAGGACCTTTTTGCTTTGTATAGGTCTTGTATCATCGATAACCTCTTCATAAGTTATTCTATTTGATCCCGAATGGTAACTATTTCCGAGATATTCCCAGACTATACCCTTTTCTCCAATTTTGTCAAGGATAGCTTTTTCAATACTTTCTAGATTATCCTCAGCTAATATTTCAAATTTAGTGTGGTGATCATAGGCCCAGATATTGATAAGAGTTTTTTTCATAGTTTTTCTTTCTACTTACACAATGGGGCAAGATTGTGTCCTGCCCCATTATTTCTAATTATTATGCTCCTGGAGAACCGTAGATTCCTCTGAAGTCAGATACACCAAATTGGTATCTTTCTCTAGCTTTGAATCTTAAGTTACCAGTATCGAAGTCACCTTCCATAGCTGTTTTGATTGGTGTTCTAACGAAATGTTTCATTCCGTTTGGAACATCAGTGATAAGGAAGAATGCATTAGGATCAGTTAAGAAATTGTTCACTCTGTAACCTTGAGGAACCATTCCCATTGATCTAATTGCATTGATATCATTATCAGCAGTTTGAACTCTGCCTTCTGATTTCATCAATCTCTCTGACTGGAACTGTAGCGCAGAAGGGACAATCATTTTTGTCGCTTTCGCTGCAATTTTTAAACCTCTTTCATCAGTGAAAGCCGCGATATCAATCAACGCCTGTTCTAATGAAGTTTCGTTTAAGTCAGCTGCTGTAGTTAGCGTGTTCGATACAACGCCCGCGATTGTTGGGTGAGTCGTACTGAACAAAGGAGATCCATCACCAGAAGAGAAAGCCGCTGAGAAACCATTAATTAATGGGTTAACTGCTTTAACTTGTTTAGTGTTGGACATACTTCTTGCTAGTGCTTTTGTATATCTGCTTGACAGTCTGTCATACAGGTTATCTTCTACCGCTTCCTCAGTAATTGCGAAAGCAAGAGCCACTGTTTCCATAGTGTATCTAGCAGTGTAAGTTTCTTGAGCGCTGTCAAAAACTACACCTGATCCTTCGGGTTTTACTTGAGCATTAGCGAAACCAGATAACATTACTTCCTCTTCGAAAGCTCTGTCTGACGTCTCTGTTGCATATATCTCAGCATGTTGGTTTTCGTATCTCTTATATTCCAAGCCGAATAGTGCATTCAAACCTGGCTCTAGTTCTTTAACTAGTTGTCCTCGTGATATAGCCATATGATTATACTCCTGCCTGTGTTTTTAAGAAATGTTCATTGATCATAACAACAAAATTTACGTTACTTGTACCTAAATCGTTGTTGTTAATATCTTTTGAAACACCAACTACTCTCAATTGTCCACTAGTTGAACTCAAAGTTGAGTCATCTAGTTCTACCTTTGATATATAGTTTGCTGAATCACCTGCTGCATACAGAATGTCATAGTTCATGAACACGTCTGTTTGAGCCGATGCTGTTGAGTTGTCCGATTGTATCTCAAATCTTTCATAAGGATCGTCTGATACAAATCCCACGATATCTGTTGCAGTGTTACTTGCATTTAGATGTTGTGCGAATGTCGGTTTTTGTGTGTCGGTTGCTGTAAAGAAAACCCCGTTAAGTCCACCCAATAGTGAGTCTCCTGCTGCAGCTACTCCAATAGTTCCAGTGTTTATTGCTTTTACTGGATCTTGGAAATAGATAGCTGTTGCCGAAGCCGCTATTACGTATTCACTTAAACCTTGGTTATCTCTATTCTGGCCGATTTTGCCGATGGCTCTTATGCCAAAGGCGTTATCTTTATTACTTGCCATTATATTTTCTCCATTGTTTAATTTAAATGATGAAACTAGAAATTGTTAAAAAACTATTTCTTCGTACCACCAAAGGTTGTGCGAGTTTGTCTATCAATATTGATAGGCATACTTGGGTGCTCTTCCTTCATGAGATCGTTGTCAAATGCTTCCGCATTTTCGTGCGCCTGTTTACGATAGTAATCGGCGTATTGTTTCGCAATCTCTTCGGGTACTCTAGCGAGCACTAGGCCACCTTGACCGATCACTCCCTTGTATTTACCGTCTTGTACAACTGAATATTCCGCTTCATTATATTCATCGGCTCTTACTAATTCGTAACCAGATCTAATACGACCTTGTACGTTTTTAGAATCGTCGAATCCCATTGATTCAGCTCTCAGCCATCTATGTACAAAACCTGCTGGTGCAGGGGGTGCATCTAATAAAGATGGTGGAGACCAGACTTTTGGTCGAGATGTTTTTTCTCGAGTCTGACTCGCACGTGAAGTTTTGTTGTTTTCTATATTTTCCATGCTTATACTCCTTCCGTGATTTTTAATTGTTCCGCATAGTCTTTAAGTGGCACACCTAATTTTCTAGCAATTGCTACCTGTGACGGTGAGAGTTTCACAGTTCTGCGACCTGATGTTTTACTACTACGCGTTGCCGAAGCAACAGTTTGAGTAGGTTTGTTAGTCGAACTTGAAACTATATCAAACTTATGGGGGAATTCAACCCTTATTCTTCGGTCTACTTCCATATAATACTCATCGGCATCCGTATTAGGATCATATCCCTCAATTTCAGTCAATTGTCTATGTATTACCTTAGCTCCTTCAGTCATAACAGGGTCTCTGTTAAACCAAGTAGCGTTTTTTTGAGCCCAATCTCTGGCTCTACTATCTACTCTTCTTGGTTCTTCAACTGGTTGATACTGTTGCTGTCTTTCCATTTGGAGAGCTTGATCAGCTTTAAGATCAGCCTGTCTTGCTTTAAGATCAGCAAGTCTAGCTTCTTCATAACCTAATCTAGAAATTTCTGCACTCGCAGCAACTTCAGCTTTAAGATCGCCCTCTTCTCTAGCTTTAGATAGTTTGGAAACAGCAGCTTCCATACCTGATTTAATTCTACCTTCTTTTTCAGATACAAATCCTGTATCTAATTTTGTAAGTCTAGAACTAAGTTGGTCTTTTTCAGCCAAAACACTTTTTGCATAAATAGTAGCCGCTTCTTCACGTCTTTCTGCTTCACGCATTTTTTTAGTTAATTTAGCTATTCTTCTTTTTACTCCATCAGAGTATTCTTCTAATTCTTTCTTTTGTTCTGTATTTTCGTCTTTATCGTTCTCGCCAGTTCGAACATCCAACTGCTCATCAGATTTCTTATCTGAGTCATTGGACTCATTATCGTACTTAACGCCTTCTTCTTTGTTTTTGTCATCGCTTATCTCCTGTGTCGAACTTTCTATTAAGGTCTCTTTTGGTTCATCCAAAGTGACTTCAGCTCCTGGTCCGGAAGTATCGATGTCGATGGTATCTTCTTGCATAGTTATCTCCTTCTATGATTGTTAATATTGATGAAGTATATCTTCAGGGTTATCTATCGTTGCTAAAACTTCATCATCATTTAGCAATCTTACTTCGCCCCCGTCAATTTGAATTCTTGACCCTGCATATTTTGCAAAGATTATCCATTCACCCTTCTTGCACCAAGGACCTTCTGGAAATTTACCTTTATCATAACAGTGAGGTCCCATTGCTAAAACTAAACCGCAATTAGATCCTACTTGTTGTCTCTCTAAAGTATCTTGTCCAAGAAAAATTCCACCTTTAGTTTTTTCCTTCATTTTAAAAGGAAGAACTACAAGTCTCCAGCCAGTGGGTTGTGGTAATTTATTTGTTTCTTTTGTTTTTAAACGTTCGTAACTATCAACTTCTTTTTGATGTTGATCATCATTTAGTTTTTTGTATTTATCCTCTAAAGCGTTTTTAAGCTTTGGGATTTCTGTCTTTTCCATCAAGATTGATGACGGTTGCTTCTGTACCATTCTTTGCTCCTTTGTTTAGCAGGTTGGATATTTCCCCTGAAATAAATGTGTAAGCTTGCGCTTGTCCTAACATATACTTATATTTGTCCATACTGTCAACACCTCCACTAACCATAACATTGGCTACTTGATTGTAGTTGTCTTT
>Ga0222708_1000124_pt1 | contig 22227 bp, 19 predicted proteins | sample AntAcemetage1576_FD_179806 | JGI IMG/M metagenome (GOLD analysis project Ga0222708, IMG submission 179806) | Saline water microbial communities from Ace Lake, Antarctica - #1576 | ecosystem: Environmental > Aquatic > Non-marine Saline and Alkaline > Saline | place: Antarctica: Ace Lake... | reverse complement strand
GATGTGTTGTTTTATATTACGATTTCTTTTTATTATTCTTTCATTTTGGTTTTTTTTCTTCATACCATATTTTTGGGTTGTGTTATCTTACCATTTTTTTAAACGAGCTTTTTTATTTATTTTTTAAAAATCTCTAGGAATTTAAAATATTTTAAAATTATTTAAATTTAAATAATAAAATCTCTAGTAATACATATATGGAATATAAACTTTTCAAAAAAGAACAAAAAACACACCACGATGAAATAAATAAATTGGATAAACTCATTAATGAAATTAAAAATGAAATTGATGAAGATACCGCATTATTGAATAAAATGACACCGACCCAAATTTATCACCCTGATCATAATCATCGAAAATTAGAACAAATTGTAGATAATAAAAAACATAAATATGAATTAATGAATGATTTGATAAAAGAATTAGTAAGAATAATAATTTTAGAAAATAATGATATTATAGATTATGAAAATACGATAAAATTACGTGATATATATCAGAAATTAATAGATAATTTATTTATATTATATCCTAACCGTATATATCCTTATGATTATCGTAATATGTTAAAATCGTTAGACTTTAATAATTTTACAATAAAAGATTTAACTATTTATACAACCATATTTATAACATTTAATCGTGTATTATATAATAGAATTAGTCTTAATAGTAATACAAAACGAAATAAAATAAGAAATATGATTTTACAAGAAATTAAAAATTCAAGTATTAAAATCCAAATATGTTAAAATAATATCATGGCTTTCTAAGAAAATCTTTAAAAAAATATCTAATTATATATATATATATGAACTATACGGAAGAAGATTGGCAATATGAAGTTATGGAAGACCATTTTAATACAAGTGTAAAATATTTAAATAAAATAATAAATAAAATTAAAAATGAAAATTGTGAAGATATTACCATATTGGATAAAATAAAACGAAATAATGATATAAATCGTAAAAAATTATATAATATTGTAAAAAATAAAGAAAAAAAAATAAAATTATTTTATGAATCAATAACAGTGTTAGTGAAAACCATTGATTTAAAATATAATAAAGTTATAAATTTAAAATCCTATATGATACAATTAGATGATATTTATAAGAAATTGGAAAAAAATTTATATATATTATGCCCATTGTATAAAAATTATAGAAAATATAAGATACTTATGGAAGGTAATAAATTTATTGGTGATCCTGTAAGAGATGCTTATTATTCTATGTATAAATATATGTTAATAAATCATATAATAGAAGATAAAATAAAAACTAATAACAATTCTTTAAGAGACCAAATAACAAAAATATTTTTAAAAGAAATTGAAACACATGATAAAATAATGAAATTAAAAGATTTAATTGGACCTTTATGTGATGATGAAGCAAATGATATATTAAATTCTTTTTTATTAGAATGAAAATAATATTTTTAAAAATCTCTAAGACTTTTTAAAATGTTTTAAAATTATTTTAACTTAAATAAAAAATATCTAACTATATATATATGGATTATGTGAAAAACCGAAAATATAAATTGAGAGAAAAACACTATAATATTGGTGTAAAATGTTTAACTAAACTCATAAATAATATTAAAACTGAAAATGTTGATGATATTATATTATTAAACAAAATAAACGGAAATAATGATATAGATAGTGCAAAATTATATAAAATTATAAAAGGTAAAGAAAAAAAAATAAAAGTATTTTATGAATTAATAACTGATTTAAATACGGCTAGGAATATGTATCGTGTTAAACTTATAAATTTAAATACATACATGACAAAATTAGATGGTATTTATATGAAATTAGAAGATAAATTATCTTCATCATTTCCACAATATGCTAACGATATGTCATATAAGAGTTGTATGCATGCCTTTAAACTTGAGGGTGATGTAATGACAGATGCTTTCAATTCTATATATAAATATATTGTAATAAATGATATAATAAATTACATAATTAAAACTAATGACAATTTAATATTTAATTAAAAGATTTAATTGGACATTGTGTGATGATTAAATAAATTATATGTTAAATTCATTTTTATTAAAACGATTAAGAAACTTAATTTAAATATTGTTGAACAAACATTATTTATTTTAATAATATTAAAAAAAAATCTACATATTTATATATGAATAATATAAAAATATCTAAAATATACGAATCTTTAGAAACACTTGATAAATTAAAAACAACATTAGATGAATTATTAATTGAACATTTAAAAAATTTCAAAGATGAAAAAATAAACAATAAGAAAATGAGACGGACATTATATTTTATGTCTAATAAGTTGATGTATATCCTAAATAATCAATATGATGGTATAACAATTAAAAATAAATAATGATTTAATATATATATATAAAGTCTAGTAATATATATGGACAGATTTCTATTAAATTATAATGGTAATAAATATAGAGAAGTTAAAAAGTTTTTATCAGATGAGATTAAAGAAATGAATTATGACATAATAGCAGAACCATTTTGTGGTATTTTTGGATTTTCAAGAGTGTTTTATTTACTTAATGAAAACAAAAATACGAAATTTTATTTAAATGATATTAATAGTGATATTATTAATTTATATAAAGATTTTCAAAAAGATTTTGATAGAACAATTGAAAAAATTGAAGAAGTATTTGAAGATGAAGAATATAAAAAAGCTGATGATAATATAACTAAAGTGGAAATTATAAAAAATAGTTATATTTTACAATGTATTTTTAAAATGGGAATTGGTTCTATAATGTGTAAACATAAGGGAATTATAAAAATTAAAAATTTTAAATTAAAAAAGTTAGAATATATTGAAATGTTAAAAAGATGTGAATTTTTCAATTTAGATCAAAATGATTTTATTAAACATCTTCAAGAAGTAAAAGAAAATGATGATAAAAAAAAAATATTAATATATTATGACCCACCTTATTTTAATTCAAATAATAATGATTATGCAAAATATATTGATAATATTAAAAAAGCTGAAGAATATAATGATGGTACAACAATGTATATTAATATATTTGAAAATATGAAAAATATAAAAAATATAGACCAAATAATTACAATGAATAAGATAGATATAATAAATTATATTTTTAAAGAATTTAAACAATATGAAGAAACAGGAACATATGGTTGTATAAATATTATAAAAAATGGAACAAATTATAAATCAAAAAAACACCATATAACATATTCAACATTTAAAATTAATTGTTTAAAAAAATAATATTTTTAAAAAATCTCTAAGACTTTTTAAAATGTTTTAAAATTATTTCTAGTTAAATAAAAAAACATATATACATATAATGAACGATCTTAAATCAATAACTTTAATAAAATCAGGAAAAAACCCAATTATTGGAAAATGGCAAAATCACACGAATTGGACCATTTGGAATAAAAATATAAAAGCTAACATTGGAATTTTAACAGGAATTTCTACAAAACAATATGCACACAATAACAATATAACAGTTATAGATATTGTATCAAACAAAAAAAATAATGATTTATTAAAACTCATGCAGTCATTAAACACTTTTACAGTCAAAACAAATAATAATTTAAATTTTTACTTTCAATATGAACAGTTAAATAATAAATTAGATGGTGATATTAAAATTTTCAATAATGGAATGTATGTGGTAGCACCAAATTCAATTGTTAAAAACGATAAATATGAAATTATAAACAATAATGAACCCAAACAAATGTCATCAAAATTAAAACAAATTTTAAGAAAACTTGATAATAAGCCAATTATTGAAAAGAAAAAACAAGATAATAAACAACTCCATGGGGGTTTAGATTATTGGTTTAAAAAACCGGAACAAATAATTAATAAATTACCAAATAAATACTTTGAAGAAATTGAATTATTTACCAAAGTAACAGGTTATTGTAAATTGTTTAATCTAAAAGATTTATGGGATACAAATAAATTATGTAATGATAAATTATGGGAGAATTCAAAAATATCAGATGATGATATTGATGAATTAGTGAATAATTCAATTGAATCAAATCATATTTATTATAAATTAAAAAATATTCCTGAACAAACATGCAAACCTGATATAATAATTAACCGTAAAAAATTAGGATATACGTTTATTGATGATATTATTGAGAAAAACAAAAATATTAATTGTATTGTAGTAAAATCAGATACAGGAACAGGTAAAACAACAAGCTTTTCCAGCTACATAGAAAAAAATAAATATAATTTTTTAAGTTTAGTCTCACGTATTTCATTGGGAGCTGAGCAATATGAAAATGTATTTACAAAAAACGGATTAAACTGTGAGTTTTATCATAATACACATAAAAAATTTATTACAGGTGAAAATGTAGTTATCCAAATTGAGAGTTTAATGAGAATATCAAGAATTGATGTATCTGAATACGTTATATTTTTGGATGAGTTAAACAGTTTATTGGAACATTTAATAACATCATCAACACTTGATAAACATCGTGTGTTAATTTTTATAGCGTTAGAAAAAATTGTACGTGAAGCTAAATTAATAATTGGCGTAGATGCTGATATTAGTGATATTGTATTTGATTTTTTGAAGTTATGCGGTAGAAAAACATTATTTATAAAAAATACATATAAACATAATGATGGTGTGAAATCATCAGAAATTAATGATATGGAAATATTAGTTGCTGAATTAAAAAAATTGAATAAATTTATAGTTTGTTGTGATTCTAAAAGTGAGGCTGATAAATTATATAAAAGATTAAACGATGATACCATAAAAGTTTTTACATCAGACACTGAAATGGCTTCTTGTTCATTAGATGATTTTGATAAAATAATTTATAGTCCAAAAATTTTATATGGTTTAGATTCTACAATGGTTAGACCGGTTTATTGTATTTACACAAATTTAACAATATCTCCAAAACAAATGCTTCAACAAATCGCTAGAACTAGGAACATCAGTTATTTAAAATATATTTTTTTAAGAAAAACATTCGTCGAACCACGTTATAAATCTCTTGAAGAATGTTATACTTATTTAAAAGACTCAAATAATGACACCGTTGAATTATTTCATTTAATTAAAAGTAGTTTTACAGGTTTTTATTTAAGAATTTTATCAAAAATTGAATATAAAAATGATTGTTATAATGTTAATAAATTTTGTCATTTTAAAAAATTGTTGAATTCTCGTGGATTCAAAGATAAAACAAAATATTTTATTGAAACAATAGTTGATAAGATTGTTGATAAAGAAATTAAAGAACAAATCAAAGAGGAAAGGATACAAAACTATAAAAAATATGCTCCAAAAATAAACGAATATTTAAAAATTCCAGAGGATAAACTTCATAATTATAAAGAATTGATTGTTGATAAATATATATTGCTTAAACATTTGAATATACGTAAGTTCTTTTTCAAAATAACAACAATTGGATTAATTAAAGATTATGTAAAATATAATATAAATGATTATGCTTGTAATATATCAAAAGGAAATGAGTCAAAAATGTTATTTCTTAGAAATCTTTTAAATAAATCACAGAATTCTATTGATCAGGACAATTTTAAACCTGATCATGGATTAAATAAAAATGATGCTGAACAAATGATAAAAACATATAGTACAGCATTTAGAGATAGAACTAAAAAAGTATTTGATCTTACAAAATTAAAAGATGTACAGGATATTCTAAAAAAATGTTATTCTAATTTATTCGGTTCAATTATTACGACAAAAAGACACGGAAAAAGAAATAATAAACAAATTGATTATACCACAGTTTTTGATATAGATCATGAATTATTTGAATATCATAAAACAATTATAAATTACAGCTTACAAGAAGAAATAAAAGATGAAGATATAACATTTATAGATTACTTTTAATAATATAACTCAATATTATTATTTTCTAACACAAAATAATAATAATGAATTTCAACTCCAAATTAACTGATAAATTTTTTAAAACGTTTATTAAGGATAAAGTAAAACCATCCACAGTTAAAAATTTAATGACACCTCCAAAAAAAGAAAAACGTAAAGAAATGCCACACTTACGTAGCTTTACGCCAAATATGACACATCAAGTTGATATTTTATATTTACCAAATGATAAAGGTTATAAATATGCGTTAGTAGTTGTTGATGTTAATACAAAAATGGCTGACGCTGAACCTTTGAAAACTCATTCAAGTGAAGAAGTAGTTAAAGCAATAGATAAAATATATAACAGAAAAATATTAAAAAAACCATCTATGTTTATAAATGTAGATAATGGAAGTGAATTTAAAGGTAGTTTTACAAAATGGGCTAAAAAGAATAAAATAGCAATAAGAACAGGAATGACAAACCGACATAGACAACAAGCATTGGTTGAATATATCAATTTGGTAATAGGAAGAGCAATATTTATAAGAATGAATGCGGAAGAATTACAAAATAAAAAAGAAACTGTGGGATGGACGAAATATTTAAGTAATATTATAAATATATATAATCAACATGTTATTGATACATATGAACCATTAACAACTTCTAAAATATTTAAAAATTCAATGCCATCAACAACTGATAAATTACTTGAAATTGGAACACTTGTAAGAACAATCAAGAATTATCCTGATAATTTATATAAGAAAAGACAAGATTCTAAATTTAGAACAGGTGATATAAGATATAATGTAGAACCAAAACCAATAACAAATATAATTATTGAACCAAATCAACCGGTAATGTATCAAATAAATAATAATAATAAAGTAGCTTATACAATTCAACAATTACAGATAGTAGAACCTGAAACCTTACAAATGGAACAAAACTATATGGATGATGTTAGATATATTGTAGAAAAAATAATAAATAAACGTAAAAAAGGGGGAACTTATGAATATTTATTAAAATTTGAAGGGTTTAACGATACATATAACGAATGGAAAAAACTAAAAGATATAAAAGACGAAGGTTTAATAAAATTTGTTGAAGAATATGAAAAAACTATTTAAAATTATTTTGATTTAAATAAAAATCTCTAGGTATATATATATAATGGATTCTATATTCTATATTAACAATTTAACAAATTTAAACACCGCAATGGCTTCTATGATGAAAACAATAGAAGAACAAGCAAAAATAATATCACAACAAGCGATAGAATTAAACGAATTAAAAGAACAATTGAAAGGAAAAAAAGAACAAGAAACAGATGATGATATTAGTGATAATGAAGATACCGATAGTGATTATTTTGGTTTTGATAATTACAGTATTGATGATGAAAGTGTTGATTTTATTGATGAAGAAATTGTTGAAGATGATGATAATATATCTCTTGGTGAGGATGAGATTTATGATGATGGTGATATTACATTTGTTGATAATACAAAAAAAGAATTTTTTAAAAAACACGATAAAAAAGCTGAAATATTAAAAAAGACTAAATCAAAAAAATCAAATGATGAAATTAAAGAATTAATAAAAGATAACAAAGAAATTAATAATGTTAAATGTGAAAAGAAAAGCTTGTTTTTCGACGCAAAAAATTTATTATTTTAAAAAAATCTCTAGAAAAATAATTAATATTTTAAAATGTTTTAAAATATAAATGATTTAAGAAGAAAAATATTATATATAGTATAATAATGAGCAAATCATATTTTACTGATGAAGAACGAGATTATGTTATTGATGTTGATAATATTAAATATGAAGAATTTACTAGTTATATAGTATTTAAAGATGGCACAAAAATGTTATCACATTTATTTTTATTCGAGAAAAAAGACGGATTATATATACACGAAGCACAGGAATTTTTACGCAATGAATTAATTCAAGATGGGAAATTAAATGATGATTATGAGTATAAAATTACTGCATTATATCAAGACATGTTTAGGAGTAATTTAGGAGGTTTTTCAACACAATATAAAGATTTAGAAATACTTGACCCTAGAGAAGTGTATAAAACAGTTTTTAAAGTAATTCCTAAGGTGTTCCAATTGATTGTTTATTTACGTAAAAACAAGAATGAAAAAGCAGGTGGTAATTCGGTAGATAATGGAAATAAGTGTTTATTTAGATGTATCAATGAAGCAATAAAGAACCAGAAATATTTTAAATATGATAACCAATTAAAGAAGTTTTTAGGTGTTGAATCTGAAGATAAAGTTAATTATAAATTATTACCAAAACTAGAAGATAAAATAAAAGCAAACATATATTTAATAGGTAATTATACTTATACAAGTAATAAAACCTATGCTAAATCAATACATTTAAAATTAGATAAAGGACATTATACTTTAGTAGCACATAATTCAAAACAGTTATTAAAATCAGTATCTCATAAACAAAAAGAAGTTATATTTTACTTCAAAAACCAAAAAGACGGTGTGATATCAACTTATGATGGTAAAGAATTAAAAACACATGAATTAACACCAGATATTATAAATAAAATAAAAGATTGTATTATAAAACATAAGGAAAAAACTTTAAGGTATATTGGTATAACTAAAAACCAAGATTTAAAAGAAGAATATAATAATTTTGTAAAAGATGCTGATGAAATACTTAATGCAACCAATGGTAAAATTAATTTATATAAAAATCCAAATTACCAAGGTGAGGCTTTACGAATATTTTATAATTGTTCTAAATGTGTAAATCCTGAAGTTATGACAACAATAGAAAGCTTATGGCATAAAAAGTGTTTCAAAGGTGGCTTACGATTTACTAAACCAGGATTGTATAATAATACAACCGGATATGATATCAATAAACAATATACTAGTATTTTAACACATCCTAATTTTAAAATACCAATTAAACAGGGTATTTTTAAAACACTTGATAAATTAAACAATGAATATTTAAATTACGGAATTTATAGAGTTAAAATAACAAATACAAATAATACAAATAATATTTTATTCAAATTTAATATTGATAATTATTATACACATTTTGATATAAAAAGAGCTTTAAAATTAGACAATTTAAAAATTGAATTAATCCAAGATGGTGAAGCTAATGCTTTGTTATACACAGGTAATAAAACAATATCAGGTGCGGTAATGTTCAAGCCATATTTTGATTTTATTAATGAATTTTATAACGCAAAAACAAAACAAGCTTTAAAAAAATTAATGAACATTCTATGGGGTAGTTTAATGATGAAAAACACTACAAAATTAGATTCTAAAAGTAAATTTGCGTCTGCTGATGGTAATATTCAAAGTATCATACCATTAAAAAAATGTTTATTACTAACATATGAAGATATTGATAAGCCTTACAAATTTGATTACGCAAGATTAGGTGCATTTTTAACATCAAACGCACGGGCTTCAATATCTAGAATTATAGAACCATATCAAGACCAAGTTATTTATTTACATACGGACGGATTTATGCTAACAGGAGAACATAATAAACCAGAATTGGGTGATGAAATGGGACAGTTAAAACAAGATAAATATTATGAGAAATGTAAAATTACACATTTATGTGAAGAACTTTAAAAAACTCTAGGAATATTTTAAATATTTAATAATATTTAAAATTAAAACCATTTAAAAGAAAATTAATTATCTATATTAATATATATGAAGGTTAATAAAATGACTCACGATATGAAAGAATACAGAAAAAATTACTACTTAAAAAACAAAGATAAACTTATTGCTAATTTGTTAGAAAAAGTTGAATGTAAAACTTGTTGTTGTATGGTTTCAAAAACGGGATTAAACACACATAATAAAACAAAAAAGCACAAAATCAATAAAGAAAGATTAGAATACGGAATTGAAGAATTAAAAGTAATGAAAAATATGAAAGACCATCCTAACGCTGAAGAATTAGAAGTTGTATTAGATTTATATAACCAAATGAAAGCTGTAGTTATGAAATTACGGGATCAAGGTAATAAAATCACTGAAGAAGCATTAAGCCGTGAAAAAATCAATAAATTACATAAAAAATTATCTGAACATCATTACATTTAAAAATATTATAAATATATAAAAATATATATTTATTTTATATGGCTTATTAATGAAGTTTGATAACTATAAGAAAAAAGATTTACAAGAGATATTTAAAACAATTTATGGAACAAATGCGCCCAAATCAGCAACTAAAAATGATTTAATAGTTATTTTTAATAAAGAAAACGAATTAAGAGGAGGTGGGATATTTGATATTTTCAAAACAATGAGAAACAAAGCTAAAAGTATTTTAAACTATCAAACAAAGATAAAAGTAAATGTTGCTGATTATGCTTTAGATAAAACATTATCATATAGAACAAAATACACGAATGAAACACAACAAACATTAAATAATTATGGTAATAAAATTATTGCTGATATTACAGTTGTTAAAACACCAGTAAAAACATTATTGATAAATGTAATGAATGCTTTAAGCTTTGGTAATTTTAAAGATTTAATGCAACAACACGGGTTTGATCAGATGTTTCATTTAGGTTTAATAGTAAATATTGATGGAAAACGGATAATAATAGAAAAATTGGCTGAAATAAATATATCAACAAACTATGAAAAAGGTTATAACGAATCAAGTGAAACATTACAATTAACAAATTATAACCAAAATATAACATTAAATAACTTGATGGAAAATACAAGGAATTTTATGGGTGATAAAAACTATTTTGATTATGATGCTTTTACAAATAACTGCCAAAATTTTATAAAATCAATATTACAAGCTAATAATCTATTAACTGATATAACAGATTCTTTTATTTATCAAGATATAAGCCAAATGTATGAAGTATTAAAAGAAAAATCTCCATATTTAGCTACCACTGCACGTTTAACTACACGATTAGGAACATTTTGGAATAAAATAACAGGAGCAGGTGGCTTATATGGGAGTGGTAATATATTATCAAAAAGAGAATTTCCTTTAAATTATGGTATTGAAGCAGAAACAGCTATAAAAATGGTGTCGTTTAATGTTTCAAATGTCAATGTAATGGGTTCTATGGCAATGAAAGCGTTTAAATATCCAAGTGATATTGATTTATTTGAAACAGTTAAAACAAATAATATTAAAAAACTAAGTGAAGAATTTCAAGATAATATATATGATATAATACAAACAAAAAATATTTATATAACTGATTGTAAAATTGGAGTAATTCCAGAATTAAAAATATTGAATAATAAAGCATATTTCAAGAATAATAAAGTGATAGGTTATAATCAAAAAGAATCATTAGAAAAACTGAATGAAATCAAAAAAATGAAACTTATAACAAATAAAGAATATCAAGAAATGAAACCATTTTTATCATCAAATCCAACAGAAGATGAATATAAACTATTAAATAAGTTATTTAGATTTCATATTTTAAGATGGTCATCAACAGAAATATTAAAAGGATTTAAAAAAATAGGTGTCCATCGTATTACTTTAGAAGACGCAATAAAATCTGATGGTATGTTTAAATTAGATGTTGTAGCATTTATAAATAATAAATTTACTGAAATAACTTCAATATATGATATTAGAGATATGAATAATAAAAGAATAAATAATTATCAAGTGAAAATTACAGAACAGATAAAAGAAAATATAGATGCTTTAATTTTAGAAGGTGAATATTATAAAGTATTAAAAAGACAGTTTTCTATATTAAAATATAATTACAAATTTGAAAAAGGTGATAAGAAAAGGAAAACGGAGAATAAAATGAATGATTTACTACAAATATTTAACGGTGAATTAGGATTAATTAATTCAGTTAAAAATGATATAGATATTATATTATCCTTGTATGAAATAGGTGATAACTTACCAACTGATAAAATAATAAATATGATGAATCAATTTATATATAGGTTATCCAATGTCTATCAAGAAAATAAATTTATGAAAGAAGAGAAAGATATTATTCTAAGCATCAAGAACGCAATAAAAACACCTAAAACAATACAGAAAACTTTAGAAAAAATACAAATAAAACTTAAAACAATTGTTAATACAAAATCAAAACAATATTTAGCCTAAAAATAATTATCTAGGTTAAAGTATATATGAATAATCAACAGGTTATTGAGGCATTGAAAAATATGAAAGGTGGAAAATCATCAGCTTTATCTAGAGTGGTGGGTGGAAGTAGTTGTTATAAAGGTAAAGGTAATACTACAGGCGGTGGTGTCACAACAGGCGGGTATAAAATTCCCAATATTGGTAAATATACAACAACACCAAAAAGAAATGATCACTTAGTTATTGGTCAATTATTAAGCGGTGGAATGAGTTTAAAAAATATTGGAGAACTATCTAAAGGTGATGTTTTAAAACACGCAAATAATCTTAAAAATCAATTTGATAAAAAAGATATAGCCAAATTTGTTAAAATTGGAAAGAAAGCTTTGGGAGAAGTATCTAACCATTTACAAGGTGATAATAAAAAATATTTTGATATGGGTCTTAAATATGCTGATGTAATCATGCAACGGGAAGGTTTAACAGGCTCAGGATTTTGGGGAGATTTTAAGAAAGGATTTAATTCAGTAATGAGACCAGCAGCCAATATTTCTAAAGCATTAGCTCCAATAGCATCCGCAGTTTTAGGTCCTGAGATGATGCTTGTTCCGTTAGCTCTAGAAGGATTAGCCCAAGCGTCTGGCTCAGGAAAACAAAAACAAAAAAGAAAACTAAGTGATAAACAAATTAAACGTAATGCTTTAGTAAAAAGTTTAATGAGACAACATAATATAACACTACCACAAGCGTCAAAATATATTAAAGAGAATTCATTAATGTAAATATATAAATAAATTATCTAAATCTATTTATATAAATGAGTTTTAGAGATATGATAAACACAACATTATTAAACAATGCTAATAACAACATAAAAAACACTAAACAAATCCAAACAGAATATTTAAGCGGTTATAATAGAACAGATAACTATAATTATGGTGGTCCTCCACTGATTGGAAATAATCCAGATGTTTATAAAAATACATCTTTTAATATGCTAAATAATATGAAAGGGGGGATGTCAGACCATAACTATGGCAATCAAATGTTTAAACGCACTGCCAAATCTATGAAAATCCAAGATGATATAAATGAAGGTCGAAGCTTAGGAAACCAAATGCCTTCAACAAATGATGACGCATTTCAAACCGTGGAAAGTAGTTTAGAATTATTCTTTAATGATGTTATAAATGCTGAATTTACTAATGAACCAATTAAACAACAGGAAATAAGACAAACTTTAGGAAATTTTAGAACATATGGTTTAAATATAAGTAAGTCATCATTAACTAGATATTCTAAAATATTGGAGGAGAGTATTGCGGGATATTTAACACGAATGGATAATAATAGTAATTATTTTATCGAAACGTATAATAATTTACAAAATACACCAAAAAAGGCACTTTCCTCAGAAATACAGATAGCAGTAAAAAATTTAAAAGAATTATCTAACCAAGAATTACTTTATAAACTATTTCTTATTATTCAATCATTATTAAATTCATACGGTGATAATGAAAAATCAAGACAAGATGTTTTTAAAATACAATATATGGACATTATTAAAGCGAATCCAATTGATATTATGCCTTCTAAATATATAGATTTAGTTAAACTATCAAATGATGGTTTGAAAGATTTAAAAAATAAATATCCAAATATCTATAAACAAATGGATAAAGAAATTTCTAAATTATCAAGAGAGAGAGATAAACGTGAATTTGATAATTATGGTGATAATTCTGATGATAATTCATCGGAAGATATTGATACAACAACTTCATATTCAACAGTAGATGATGAAGATTATTTAGATCCAAATAAAAATAATAAAAATACGGGTATAATTGCTTCTAATGATACAGATGATGATGATTCTTCAACTACATCAAACGATATAGAATATACAAACCCAGGTATGACAGAATCTAAAACACAACCAGGTGGAGAAGCTGCGGGACAAACAATTAATGAAAAAATATCATTTAAGAAAATATTAGAAGATGCTAAAAAAACAATAAAACCAAAACCAAAACCACCAGCACCAAAACCATCAGCACCAAAACCACAAACCAGACCAAAACAAAGACTAAAAAAACCAGAGCCAAAAAAAACACCACCAAAAATAAAAGGCGGTAGATCAATAAAATTTGTAGATAAAATGCTTTCATCTTGGGGTTTATAATAATGTTATAAGTAATGTTTTCAATTATTTAGAAAACATTGAATAAATACACTAGTTTTTAATATGTTTTCAACTTTTATTAAAAACTTTAAGAAATAATCTAAACCTTGATAATGCCAAGTCTTCATTTAATGAGTTTAAAAGAAGCTGAAAAATTAACCAAATCTTACCCTATTGCTTTAATAAAAGGTGATGAACGAAACAAATTATTTAACCATTTTCTTATTGTAGATCCGGATGGTAAAGAAAAAAACAAACAACGCATTGAATTACCTCATGATTTAGTTTTTCAATTACTTCCACCTGATAATCCTAAAAAACGGAGCATTTGGTATATAGCGGGAGCAGCAGGGTCAGGAAAATCTTACCAAGCAAAAATAGTTATAAATAATTATCATAAATTGTTTCCAAAAAACCCAGTTTATTTAATATCAAAATTAACAAGTGATGAAACATTGGATGAATTAAAATTTATTCAAAGAATTGATATAACTCAGTTTTCAGAAGAAGGCTTTGATATTAATGAACAAGAACCATCATTAATTATTTTTGATGACTTTGAAACGTTAGAAAAAAATGAATTAAATGTTGTTTTAAAAGCCATTGATGATATAGCTATTATGGGGCGGCATCATCAAGTTAGTATGATTTACATAAGCCACCACCTCACAAATTACAAGCAGACACGATTAATTTTAAATGAAAGTCATAATATTGTTATATTTCCACAATCATCAAGTAATTACCAATTACGTTATTTATTACAAAATTATGGAAATATGGATAAAGAAAGTGTAAAACCATTAAATAAATTAGGAAGATGGTGTTGTATTCATACACAATATCCTAATTATGTTATTTCACAAAATTCAGCTTATTTATTACATCAAGACGATTCAGGGACCTAAAGGCACGATACGATAAAAACCCAAGGGTTTTTAGCTATAAATATTATTATCTCAATTATAATATATATTATGGATGATGAGATTTTAAAGCATCTAAAAGCATATTCATTATCAGATAGTGATATTCAAGCAGTTTTAAATCCAGATACTAGAATACAAACTTATGATAAACTTTATAATATTACTCATATTGATGAATTATTTGATAATCTAGGTAGATGCATTATATTATATTTAACTGAAAATAAAAATACAGGTCATTGGGTTGGAGTTATTAAAAAAGGTAATCAAATAGAGTTTTTTGACCCATATGGTTATTTTCCTGATACTCAAAATGTTAATTTAAACGTTCCAGCTCACATTAATAAAGAATTTGGTCAAAATTATCCCCGTTTTTTAGAATTAGTTGCTGATGCGGGTTATTCATTAGTTTTTAATAATAAACCTTTACAAAAAGAAAATTATGATATTGCCACATGCGGGCGTCATACAGCTTCACGATTATTATTTTATAAATTAAGTTTAGACGAATATTATAAATTAATGAAAGAATTAAAGGATATTAAGAAAATAAAAACAGTTGATGATGTTGTTACTAAATTTACCCACGAATTAATAAATAAATAAATAGAATTCATTTATAAATAATTATCTAAGTTTAATTATATATGAGTAGATTTATAAAAAATTCTAATTCAGATTTAGATAATATTTATTACAATGTTGATATTATCAATGGTAGAACTACATCAACAGGAAGTGAAAACGACCCAATAGCATCATTTTATGAAGCCAGAGATACGCCAATTATTTCTGACATAAGTCAATACAAAATGGCGGTGATAAGATTTACAATGAATGGGATACGTGACTTGCCGTTATTCATTCCTAAAATTCAAGACGATCAGCCCAATCCAAATAAAACCGTATATAAAATAACAATGATATCACAAAATGTAAGTGAATCAATGTCTATTATATTTGCTCCCGAATTACAAGATACATTATTATTAACATCCCAAGAAAATCAAACTATTGAAAACGAATATTATTGGGTTCATACTTATTCCCATTTTGTTAAGTTAATCAATAAAACATTTCTTGATTTAACAACTTTAATAAATAATCAGGTGGTTAATGATATTGTTCAACCAAAAATGATTTATAATTCATCTAATAAGAAATTTGATTTATATCACCCAAAAGAAAATGTTAAAATATATTTTGATTCAAACTTATATAATTTGATTTCTCATTATCCTGGTAAAAAATCAATTAATGATGATTTATTATATTACGAAATTGATCCAATAAATGTATTTGGGTTAAATGGTTTTCCTACTGGTCTATTAGAAGATTATATAAAAGTAGAACAAGAAAAATACAGTGTTGGAACATTTTGGTCGCCTATTTCTTCAATAGTATTTACTACAAATATGCCAATTATTAGTGAAGGAGTCGCCCCGCCTTTAGTTTATGGTGGAAATAATATTAATACATCGGTTGGTTCTAATACAAACTTTGAAAACATAATAACAGATATTGCTTTATCAACTGATGACGCTTATGATTATAAACAATTTGTTAGTTATGTTCCTAATGAATACCGATACATAAATTTAGAAAATTCACAAACACCATTAAATTCTCTAAGCATAAAAGTATTTTGGAAGTCACGTCTGACATCTCAGTTAATACCGCTTAAGCTGTCTAATTTATCTAATATATCTATGAAGTTTTTATTTACTAAAAAATGATTTTTATCTAAGAATATAAAAAATTTATTTTCTTAAGTAATATATATATATATATGTCAGATTTTAATAAATCCGTGACAAAAGTACAAGTTATTGATTCAAGAGTTTCACAAAAAGAGCCAGTTTTTAATGTTTTTAAAGGAGCTTCTCAAATTTTAAGTCAACCTACCTCAGCAAATTCTTCTTCAACATCTAGTTTAAATTTTACCGTTCAAGTTCCATCTACTGATTCTTATATGGATCGTTCAATTGAATTAACAGCGGAATCAATTAGGAAAGTAGTTTTTACTTATACAGCCGGAGCAATTGTAGCAGGTGGCACACCCATCGCTGATTTTGGTAATAATTTATCTTTACCAGCTTTTCCATTACAACAGGAGATGGAAAACATTAACATAAACATTAACGGAACTAGTGTAAGTCAGCGTCAAAATCGTGTTATCAATGAATTGCTTCGAATGTCAAATATGAAGAAAAACCATCTACAAAGAGGTTGCCCCACTCAGTTAGATAAATATGGTAAAAATACAGAAGCCTTGAATTGTTTGGGAGGTTATGAAACAGCTTTTGATGCGGATAATGTCCCAAATGGCGCTTTTACAAACGTTTCGTGGTGTGATATAAACGGAGCTCCTGCTGGAGTGCCTAAAATTGCTACCTTAGAAGCAACTACAACAACCGCATATTATAAATTTAAATCTACTGAAAAACTTGTTCTATCTCCATTTATTTTTAGTGAAGATGAAGATGATTCAGTTGGTTTATTTGGGCTGCAGACATTTACAGTTTTATGCACGTTATCAACAGATTTATCTAGATCTTTAAGATTTTTTGATAATTTAACAAATAGAAATGTTGTTATTTCAAGTATTGGATATGCTAACCCTGCTAAAGCTTGGGAATCTGCAGTTATAAATTCTATTTTTAGAGCGCCTCCTATTGGTCAACCTACGCCCATGCGTTCTATTGTTCCATATATGCATGTTAGTGATTTTGAAACTATTACTAATCAAACCGTAGCTGCCAATTCTCAAAATGTACAAATTCGATCAGGAACTTCAACATTATCACAAATTCCGGATTATCTATTGATTTATATTAAACCTAAAAATTTACCTAACAATTATGGTGATTGTTATCTACCAATTACTGGTTTGAATATGAGTTTTTTGGGTCAAGGTGGTATTTTATCAAGTATGACTGGATACCAATTATTCGAAACATCTGTGCGTAATGGTTTGAATATGGATTTTAATCAATACTTTGGATCAGCTCATACTAATAATTCTAACGGCTCAAAAGCTATATTGACATCTGGTTTTATTTTACTTAGACCTTCTATAGATATTGAATTACCTCCGATGTACTCTGCGGGTTGTCCAGGTAACTTTAGTATCCAAGTTACCGCAACTTGTAATAATCATTTAGATATTCAAGTTGATTCATTAAGTTTAACCTTAGGATATATTTACAGTGGATTCTTCATTACTGAAAACGGTAAATCCGCAACTTTACTTGGTCCAGTCTCCCCAGAAGAAGTTGCCAATATGACAAACGCCGGTCCTCAGTATCAAACGTTGGATAGTCGGGAATTAAGTAGAATGGTCGGTGGAAGTTTTTGGAGTAAATTAGCATCAGGCGTAAAGCAAGTGGCTTCATTACCCGTTATAAAAGATATTACTAAAATCGGTAAAGAATTAGCAAGAAATTCTGGAAATCCTCAATTAGAAATGGCAGCTACAGCGGCTGATTTAGTGGGCTTAGGTCGTACTACCGGTGGAAAACGTAAAGGATTACATAATATGGTTTTTAACCAATAATTGAAATATTACTATAAGAATAATTAAATTTTTAATCTAATTATTATTATATATGACAACATTTAATACTGATAAAAACATTTTTGAATTTCAGCAACTTTTAATAAATTCAGAACCAATTGAAAATAAAAATGTATCTCGTTTAAGTGATAGTAAAACGTTTTATTCAACATGTGGATTAAATCAAGGCACACTTCAAGCATTACCAACAACAACAACAACAACACCGATTTATTTTAACGAATCAATTGATGATGCTTTAACTTTTCCTGACTTTTATTCAACTTATTTAAGATATTCATTAAAATATTTTGTTGGTTTATCATCAACTGATAATATAAACTGTGATTTATGTATTATGTATTACGATGCTGATAAAAATTATATTTCTAAATCCGTAACACAAACTGTTACAAGTAATGATGAAAATATTAATATTGAAATTATTGTTGATAACTTTACTTATCCAATTAATACAAAATATATTTTCTTAGGCTCTACCAATGGAAGAACAAGTAATTTAACTTTTTATTTTAATTATGCTAATATTATGGTTAAAACATCAGAGGAAGAAATTGGGGAAGGTCCTAAGTCTAATGATAACAATTTATTTATTTTTGTTAGTGGAACAGGTGGAGGTGTAGGACCTAACCCTATACCTGAGGATTTAACAATTAACAAATTAAATTTAAAATTTACTGAAACACCTGATGGAGTTGAACATAAACCACGTTTAAATTTTGAAGGTGAGACTAGTGATGTTATTGGTTCATTTGAAATATGGGATGATAAAATTACTTTAGTTGGTGGTGATGTTGATGTTTCTAATAATAAAATCATAAATATGAAAACATGTGTTCTTGATACTGATGGATCAAACAAAAAATACGTCGATGATACTGTTATTGCACTAAATGCGGATTTAACTCAATTAGAATCTGATGTTAATACGTTAGAAACTGATGTTAATAATTTACAAACTCAACAAACTACAAATACAAATAATATATTAACAAATACAAATAATATAACAACTGTTACAAATCAAACATCAACTAATACAACAGCAATTGGAAATTTAAATAATTCGTTAGCGGGAAAAATGTCAAATGCCGGAGCAATAATGTCAGGAAGTCTGAACATGTCAGGAAATAATATAAATAATGTGAATGCTATAAATTTATTTGGGTCAACTGGTGGTAGATTTTTTGATAATTCTTTTGTTGGCACATTTATACAACCACAATCAACATCTAATGTTTTAAGCATAGCAAGACATATGACGACAAATCTAACCGCATCTTTTAATACATTTTCAAAACAAACTAATTTATACGGTCCTTTAGTAATGGGTGGAGATATTACAATGAATACACAAAATATAAATCGTGCTCAAAATTTAACATTTTCTTCAAATACTGGTGAAAAATTAAATTATTTAGTAAATCCTGATGGTATTCGAAGTAGATATACAACAGAAGTCCAAGCACGAACAGTCGCATTTAGAACCGAGCAATCTTTTGCTTTTTATAAAAACGGTAATTTTAATCCTGCACGTCTAAATCCTGGCGGTGGTCAAATATTTTTAACAATGGAAGCGACTGACGGCACAAATGTAAATGATAAAGTGAAAGTTTGGAAAACATTGGATAATGACGGAAATGATTTAATTATGTCAACTAGTTTATCAGGAGATTCTAATCAAATTATTTTTAGATCCTCACCTGGAACAAATACGAATAGGATCAGAACAATCGGCAATGGGAATTTTGTATTTTATAGTGGTGAAGCCTTCATGGCTATATCTACAACAAGCCTTTATACTAATAGACTTTTAAATATGAATTCAAATAAAATTACAAATGTCAGTAATGCAACAAGCGGATTTGACGCTGTTAATCTAAATCAACTTAATTCCGCTGTTTCTAAAATGTATAATCCTATAAATATGCCCATAACACCAAATCCACGAAATTATTCGAATGAAACGACTTTATTAACTGTTACAACAAATGATTATACATTATTTACGGGTCAACAGCGATTAAGTTATGAATTTATAATACCTACATTAGATTTTACTGTTGACCCCCCGAATATTTCATACAAATTGAATATTTTTGAAGGAAGTGATAGTACGGCATACGTATTAATGAGAACTTACCCACTTTTACAAAAGAAAGTTGGAAGAGATGGTATACCATCTAATTGTATTAATAATGTTGGTATTTATAATCCTACACGAAATTTATCACCGACTAAAATAAGATTTACTATTACTATCGTAGTGGCTACTGGCGGAACTGCTTCATTAATAACAAATAATTGGGCAAATTATCAAGATGGTTATTTAATTACTGAAAAAATTGTTGTTTAATAAATTTATCTAAGAAAAATTAAAATCTAGGTTTAATTATATATAATGGATTCAAATGGATTATTGTTGGCAACAGGATTAGCAAGTTTAGCTATAAGAGGTAGTGTATCGTGTTTTAATCATAGAAAAAAATTAAAAAATTTATGTAAAATAAAATTGAGTAGCTTGATACTTTCAAAAGGAACAGGTAAGACAATGCTAAAAGAACACTTACAAAGTTTATCTAGTGATTTGATAATTGTAGATATGAATGAAGCTATAACCGATTCTAAAGACGAATTAGATTTTTTAAAAAAAGGGCAAGAATATATAGATGATTTACTAAAAAGATTTTCTAAAAAAAGATTCCTTTTATTAATAGAAAATCGTGAGCAATCTACATTCTTCCGTGTGTCTGAAGAATCATCTTTTGTTGTTACACCGTGTATTTCTCTTTTCAATACTATTTTAAAAGACTTATCATTGAGTAAAAAATTAGAAGTAGAAAAAGCCCGGTTAGCACTAATAAAAGACACATCAAGTGATAAATTAAATATTTTTGAAAGCTACAATGAACTATATAGTATATTGAAACAATTGTATAAGCTTCAAAGTACTTTTTAATTTTTTTTTTAATAACTATATAAACTATAGTAATTAAAATTAATATTATTTCTCATAAAAAAAGCTCGTTTAAAAAAATGGTAAGATAACACAACCCAAAAATATGGTATGAAGAAAAAAAACCAAAATGAAAGAATAATAAAAAGAAATCGTAATATAAAACAACACATCAACACAAATTTCACACTATCAATAAATAACAGACCTTTTTATTACATTATACCACACTATAATAACGCTATAACTTTTTTAAAAATTTTTCACCTCACAATACAACACAAATATTTTAAATTATTCAAAAAATTATAAAATTATTCATATTATCAAAAAAAGATATCCACCTTATTCATTATTATAGGAGTGTTATAATTGGCTAAATAATTACTATAATAATACTAAATAAAGCCAATCCTGAGATACTTCACCTTATTCATTAATTGATATTCTTAATTAATAAATAAACTCTAAGAATAATAATTAATTTTCTAACTTAATA
>Ga0222708_1000123_pt1 | contig 22282 bp, 21 predicted proteins | sample AntAcemetage1576_FD_179806 | JGI IMG/M metagenome (GOLD analysis project Ga0222708, IMG submission 179806) | Saline water microbial communities from Ace Lake, Antarctica - #1576 | ecosystem: Environmental > Aquatic > Non-marine Saline and Alkaline > Saline | place: Antarctica: Ace Lake... | reverse complement strand
TCGTCGAGCTGAGCCCGAACGATCTCCTCACACTCGCCGCTGAATTGGAAGGGCACCCCGACAACGTGGCGCCAGCCCTCTTCGGCGGGCTCACCATTGCGTGGGTAACCCCGAACGGCCCGGAACACAAGCGACTGAGCGTGCACCGCGGCGTTTCGCTTCTCGTCGCCGTGCCCGAAATCACGATGTCGACGGCACTTGCTCGGTCACTGCAGCCCGCGTCGGTGCCTCATGAAGACGCCATCTTCAATGTCTCTCGGTCGGCGCTGCTGATTGCCGCCCTCATTCAAAGCCCTGAACTGCTGTTCGCGGCCACAGAAGACAAGCTGCATCAGAGTTACCGAGCCAGCGCTATGCCCGAAACGCACGCCCTGGTGACCGTGCTGCGCACGCACGGGTACGCTGCCGTCGTGTCGGGAGCAGGCCCTTCGGTACTCGTTCTGTGCAGTGATCCAGCCCAAAGATTGCTCGCTGCGCAGCTGATCGAGCAGCACGCCACCACGCCGTGGGTGTCACACATGCTGGCAGTCGATTTCAAGGGTGCTACTGTGAACACGCATCCAATCGAGCACGCGGCCTAGCCCGTTCTCAGTTCGAGCACTTACCAGCAGCCCCGCTGCTTCCACTCGCGCAAACCATCTCGAGCGCAGGCGTCACCGCACTACGGCGGTTTCTTCCAGGCTCCACGGTGGTGTCGCGATCATGAGGCACCCGGCATCCTCCGAGGCAATTTTGGCCCGGAGCCGAAAGGAATAATCACGTGACTGACCCCAACCTCCGCGCATCAAGCGCACATGTGCCATCCAATCTCAGCGCCCTCAAGCTGGCAGAGCTACAGCAGCTCGCTAGCCAGCTCGGCGTTGGCGGCGTGTCAAAGCTGCGCAAGCAAGACCTGGTGAACGCCATCACTGAGCACCAGGCTTCGACATCGACAGGTTCGACCGCTGAGCCCACAAAGCGCCCAGCGCGCAGTTCAGCCGCAAAGTCTGACAGTGTGCCCTCGGATGCTGCCACCACCCCCGCGGCCGCTGAACCTGTTGCCGCCGCAGTATCCGCCTCAGGCTCCGCCGCCCCCGACTCGGCACCTCGCCGTCGTGGCTCGCGCCGAGTATCGAGTGACACCCTCACCGCTGCGCCGGTGGTTACTGACACAACTGCTGACGCCACTGCCACCACTTCTGGGGCCGCACCGGTCACCACCGCTGGCTCCAGCGCGTCCGTCAACGTGTCTACTGACGCCTCTGCTGACGCCTCCACTGACGTGGCTGCCGACGGTGCTGACGACTCGTCAGCGGCTGGGCAGGGCGAGGGTGACGACGCTGGCGCCAACGGGGGCCGTAACCGCAATCGCAGCCGCAACCGCCGCGGTGCCGACCGCACCGAGGGTAGCGACGCCCGTGGTCAGCAAAATGGTGGCCAGCAGAGCGGCGGCCGCAACACCGATCGCAACACTGATCGCAACACCGACCGCAACACCGACCGGGCTGAGGCCACTACTCGCGGTGACCGGTCGAAGAGTGCCCGCGGTGCTGACCAAGACCGCGGAAATGACCAGAGCCGTGGCGACCACGATCGCGGTGCTGACCAGAGCCGCGGAGCGGACCAGAACCGTGGCCCGCAGAGCGACCGGGCTGAGCAAGACGCTGACGGCCGCAACCGCACGCGCGGGCGCGGGCGTGACCGTAAGCGTGGCCCGGGCGGCGACGAGTTCGACCCTGAGATCAGCGACGACGACGTTCTTATTCCGGTTGCGGGCATCCTCGATGTCCTTGATAACTACGCTTTCGTCCGCACCACTGGATACCTGCCCGGCCCGAGCGACGTCTACGTCTCACTCGGTCAGGTGAAAAAGTATTCGCTGCGCAAGGGTGATGCTGTTGTCGGAGCTATCCGCCAGCCACGCGATGGCGAGGGCCAGGGGCGTCAAAAGTACAACGCGCTGGTGCGGGTCGACTCGGTCAACGGTCAGACGGTTGATGAAGCTGCCGCGCGCGTCGAGTTCAGTGCCCTCACCGCGCTGTTCCCGAGCGAACGTCTGCGACTTGAGACGACTGCGGCGGCCGCATCCACGCGCCTCCTCGACGTCGTTGCACCCCTGGGTAAAGGCCAGCGCGGGCTCATCGTTTCGCCCCCGAAGGCCGGCAAGACGCTGATGTTGCAGGCGATTGCTGACGCGATTGCGAAGAACAACCCCGAAGTGCACCTCATGGTGGTTCTCGTCGATGAGCGCCCTGAAGAAGTCACTGAGATGCAGCGGTTAGTCAAGGGTGAGGTCATCGCCTCTACCTTCGATCGTCCGGCCGAAGACCACACCACGGTTGCGGAATTAGCCATCGAGCGCGCCAAGCGGCTGGTCGAGCTGGGCCACGACGTCGTCGTGCTTCTCGACTCGATCACCCGGCTTTCACGCGCGTACATTGCGACAACTCCGGCCAGCGGTCGAGTGATGTCTGGCGCTCTAGACCCGTCAGCGCTAGCCGCGCCGAAGCGCATCTTCAGCGCCGCACGCAACATCGACGATGGTGGATCACTCACGATTCTTGCGACAGCCCTCATCGAGACCGGCTCGAAGATTGACGAAATGATCGTCGACGAGTTCACCGGCACCGACAACTTCGAGCTGCGACTTTCACGCCAGCTGGCAGATAAGCGCGTTTTTCCGGCGGTCGACATCACCGCGTCGGGAACGCTGCGCGAAGAACTGCTGCTGGGCGCCGACGAGGTTCGTGTGACTGGTCAGCTCCGCAAGGTTCTCGCTGAACTGGGCCCACAGCAGGCACTCGAAATGGTGCTGAGCACGCTGGCTGAGACCTCATCGAATGTTGAGTTTCTGGTGGCAGTGCAGAAGGCGCGACCCCCGGTCGTCGCTTCTCGTACCGCTCACTGACGCCGCAGCTCGCGGCCGCTGGTCGCGGGCGACCGAGGGAGAGTTTCATGTTCGAATCTGTCAGCACGCTCATCGCCGAACTGGAGTCGTTGCAAGATCAGCTCGGCGACCCAGCCGTGCACGCCGACGCTGCGCGCGCCAAGAAACTCAACCGGCGCTACGCAGAACTGAATCAGATCGCTGAAGCACACAGCAAGTGGCAACAGTCTGAAGGCGACCTGCTTGCCGCTCGCGAGTTTGCGAAAGACGATGAGGCGTTTGCTGAAGAGGTTCCGGCATTAGAGCTCACGGTCACCGAGCGCGCCGAAAAACTTCGGCGTCTGCTGATTCCGCGCGACCCCGACGACGGACGTGACGTGATCATGGAGATCAAGGGGGGCGAGGGCGGCGAAGAGTCGGCCCTGTTCGCCGCCGATCTGCTGCGCATGTATTCGTACTACGCCGAATCGCGCGGCTGGAAGATTGAACTGCTCGACGCCACCCGCAGCGACATGGGCGGGTATAAAGATGTGCAGGTGGCGATCAAGAGCAACTCCAACGACCCGGCTCAGGGGGTGTGGGCGAGCCTCAAGTACGAGGGTGGTGTGCACCGCGTGCAGCGCGTGCCCGCAACCGAATCGCAGGGTCGGATTCACACCTCCACGACGGGCGTTCTCGTCTTCCCCGAGGTCGATGAGCCCGACGAGGTTGAGATCAACCAGAACGATCTCAAGATCGACGTCTATCGTTCCAGCGGACCCGGCGGGCAGTCGGTGAATACCACCGACTCGGCCGTGCGCATCACCCACCTGCCCACCGGCGTTGTGGTGGCAATGCAGAACGAAAAAAGCCAGCTGCAGAACCGTGAGGCCGCGATGCGAGTGCTGCGTGCCCGCATTCTCGCTAAACAGCAGGAAGAGCGGGATGCTGTCGCCAGTGACGCTCGCAAAAGCCAGATTCGCGGAATGGACCGGTCGGAGCGCATCCGCACCTACAACTTCCCTGAGAACCGGATTGCCGACCACCGCACCGGATACAAGTCGTACAACCTCGACGCCGTCATCAACGGAGCGCTCGGGCCAGTGGTCGAGTCGTGCATTTCGTTCGACGAAGAGGCGCGGCTCGCAGCCCTCGGCGACACTGACGAATAAGCCGACGCCGAGACCAGCGACGAAGCCAGCGACGAAGCCAACGCCGAGACCGCCAGCCCAGCGACTTCCACCACCGACTATGAGCACACTCGACCTCGCCGCGTTGCGAGAGCACAGCATCCATCGGCTGGCGACGGCCGGTGTGCCGACTCCCGAAGCCGACACCGACCTGCTGATCGGCCACGTGCTCGGCATGAGTCGAGGTCAGGTGCAAGCGAAAGCCCTGATCGACGCGGTTGTGACGGCCGAGCAGCGTTCGATCATCGCGGCGTTCATCGCGCGCCGTGAACTGCGCGAACCGGTGCAGCACATCACCGGGCTCGCGGCGTTTCGTACCCTCGAGCTGGCGGTCGGACCGGGCGTCTTCGTGCCGCGGCCCGAGACGGAGTTCGTCGTACAGTTCGCCATCGACGCGCTCGCCGCCGTACCCAACGCCGCACCACTTGCCGTCGACCTCGGCAGCGGCAGTGGAGCGATAGCGCTGGCCATGGCCGTTGAGGTGCGCCATGCCCGCGTTGTCGCCGTCGAAAATTCTCCGCAGGCGTTCGTATGGACAACCCGCAACGTGCGCCGTTACGGCGACAACCGCGTTCGGCTGGTCTTCGCCGATCTGGCGGATGCCCTACCCGAGCTCAACGGAAACGTTGACGTTGTGGCCTCGAATCCTCCCTACATCCCTCTCGCCGCGGTGCCGCGAGACCCCGAAGTTCGGCTGTTCGACCCCGCACACGCGTTGTACGGGGGAGTGGATGGGCTCGATGCGGTGCGCGCACTCGCACTGACCGCTCACCGCCTGCTGCGCCAGGGTGGCACCCTCGTCATCGAACATGGTGAACTGCAGGCTGAGCAGATTGCCGCCATCGTTCGCACGGCAGGCTTCACTGCGGTTTCGGGACACCGCGACCTGCTCGGCCGCGACCGCGCGACGACCGCGCACCGCTGAGCCGCCCCTCGCGCCCCCCGCATCCCGCGCGCCTCGCATCCCCGCGCCGCGCGCGCCTCCGCACCCCGGGAGCGTCCAATCTGCAGTTTCTGTCGAAAGTATCGACTTGTAACTACTTTCTCGACACAAACTGCAGATTGGGCGCGGCTTGGCATGGCCTGGCATGGCTTGGCATGGCTTGGCATGGCCTCGGATACCTTGCAGCACCCCGCGACAAGCACGAGCGATCAGGTCAGTTCGACGTAGCCTCCGGCGCGTACGGGTACTCGGCCGAGCGGCGCTGAAAGGCAAGAATCGCAGGGTTACGAATGCGACCCTCTTTGATCTCGATTGCCCGTTCGATGGTTTCAGACTCTGCCCACGACGACGGGCCCTCCATGACGGTGCGCAGAAAGGGCAGCAGCGCCTCGCTAATTTCCCACGTCGTCGAGTTCCACAGCCATGACGGGCTGTGGTCGACCGCGTAATAGTTGGTGGAATCTCCGACCGTGAACATCGGCTCGGCGAATGAGGTGGGGCGGGCCCAACTGAAGCCCATCCCTTCGTCAACTGACACATCGATGATGAGGCTGCCCGGTCGAAAGGCGTCGAGGTCGTCGATGTTTAGATAGGTCAGTGGCGCGTTGGGGTCTTGCAACGTGCAGTTCACAACAATGTCGCTTTCCGCCAGGTAGGGCGCGAGCGCGACACGTCCGTCGTCGGTATTGACCGTGCTCTCAAAAGGAGACTCATCGCTGTGCTCGAACTGAATGATGTCAACGGAGGGGATGGGCGAGCCCACGGCGGCGATCTCTCGATTGGTGAGCACGCGCACATCGTGGATGCCGTGGGCATTCAACGCTGTCACGGCGCCCCGCGCGGTGGCCCCGAATCCGATCACGACCGCGGTGAGTCGTCGGCCGTAGTCACCCGTCGACCCGCACAGTTGCAGCGCGTGCAGCACCGAACAGTACCCCGCCAGTTCGTTGTTTTTATGAAAGACGTGCAGGCCGAATCCGCCGTCTGACTGCCAATGGTTCATGGCCTCCCACGCGATCAGCGTGAGGTTTTTGTCGATGGCGAGCTGCGTGATTTCACGGTCTTGCACGCAGTGCGGCCAGCCCCACAACACTTGGCCGTCGCGCAAGTCTGTGAGGTCTGAGGCCTGCGGCTTCGGCAGCAACACGATGTCGGCCTGAGCGATTACTTCATCGCGGTCAGCCATCGCCCCCACAAAAAGCTCGAGGTGCTCGTCAGCAACACCGAAGCGCGCACCGTAGCCCCGCTCGACAATCATGTTGGCCCGCAGGTCGGCATCAATACGTTCGATGTGGGCGGGATGTATCGGCAGGCGTCGCTCGTCAGTTTTACGCGAGGTTGCGAGTACGCCGAGGCGCAGCACGAGAGGCATGGAATCCGTTTGGCTCATACTCCACCGTAGACGAGCGCTTGCCGATGCTGCTGCGGCGGCCGCCGCCGCGATCGGAGTCTCGAACGACGGGCTCGAGACCCGGGTCTGAAGGATCGCGCGCCCCCGCGCCCCCCGCGCGCGCCCAATCCGCGGTATCCCGCGCGCTCAAACCGCAGTTTCTGTTGAAAGTGTCGATATGTAACGACTCTTTCGACAGAAACGGCAGATTCGGCGCCCGCGGTAACCGATTCGGCGTCCGTCGTAATCGATTCGGCGCGCGTATGAGACCACCCGCCGCGCGTGCGCGCGATTTGGGGCGCCAGGCCGCGAAACCTTAGGCGGCGCGGTGAGAGGTCGCGAAAGCGTTGATCGCGTTGAGCATGAGGGCTGCGTCGGTGTACAGGTGCCCGGTGATGCCGACGGATTCAGCACCAGCCACGTTCTCAACCAGGTCGTCGGCGAAGAAAGTGTGTGTGGCTGGGGTCGAGTAGTGCTCCAGCACGCGGGTGAAGACCAGCGGGTCGGGTTTGCGCGCACCGAAGGCGGCCGTTGCGTGCATGTGTTGGCGGCCCATGAGGGGCACGAGCTCGGGCGCCACCTCGTGCAGGTGCTCGTGAATGAGAATGCTGTTGTTGGTGAGCAGCGCCACCTGGCCCAGTTCGGCGGCACGTCGAACGGCGTCGAGCGCGGCGGGCCGGGGCTGTGTGGCTGCGGCTCGAAACTGCACCCAGTCTGAACGCGAGATGGTGGCCCCGATGATGGTTGAAACGCTGGCCAGGTACTCGTCTGCGTCGGCCGGCTCGCCCGCTTCGGCTTTCCATTCGATTCCGCTGAGCCACCAGCGGCGTCGCAGCTCTTGCAGGTCGTGGCCGGTGACCGCCGTCAGCTCGGCCATGCGGGTAGGCCAGTCGTAGTCGTACAGTACGTCGTCCATATCGAAGACAAAGAGGAGGCTCACCCCTTCATACTGCCCGACTACGATGGACGCATCATGACCGCCGTGTTCGACTGCTCTATCGAGAGTGAACTGCTCGAGGGCCTGCGGGCGGCACGCGGGGCTATTGGCCGTGGTGAGCTGGTCGTGATGCCGACTGACACCGTCTATGGCCTGGCTGCTGATGCGTTTCGCGCCGAAGCCGTGCAGCGCCTACTTGATGCGAAAAACTGTGGCCGCGATGCCCCGCCGTCGGTGCTCATTCCGGGCATTCCCACTCTTGCCGCTCTCGCCGAGAGCGTGCCTGAGGCAGTCAACAAGCTGGTGAAAGAATTCTGGCCTGGTGCGCTGACCGTGGTGGTCGAAGCACGCGAGTCACTGCTGTGGGATCTCGGTGACACCCGCGGCACGGTTGCGTTGCGAATGCCACACAACCGGCACACCCTGCACCTGCTAGCTGACACGGGGCCTCTCGCGGTCTCGAGTGCCAATCTGGTCGGGATGCCCCCTGCGCGCACCGTGGCTGACGCGCAAGCGATGCTCGGCGATCGGGTGAGCGTGTATCTCGACGGTGGCGACCTTGGCGGGCCGGATCTGGCTGTCGCTGATGTGACGTCAACGATTGTCGATGCCACGAGCCTGCACCTTCCCGAGGGCAAGCTGCGCATTATGCGCCAGGGCGTCGTTTCTCACGAGGACATCGTTCGCGTCGTCGGTGCGGAGCTGGTCGCGTGACGTTTTATCTTCTCGTCGCCGTCATCGCGGCGGTCGTCACCTGTGGCGCCTCGTGGGGGGTCGTGCGGCTGAGTCATCGCTTTAAACTGTTTCCGGGCATCCGTGACCGCGATGTTCACACCACGCCCACCCCGCGTCTGGGCGGTATTGCGATCGTCGCCGGAATCGTTGTGGCTCTCGCGATCGCCTCTCAGATCAGCTGGTTTGCTCTCGTCTTCGCTGATCCTTTTCCGATCATCGCCGTCGTCATTTCAGCGCTCGTTGTCCTTGCTTTGGGTGTGGTCGACGACTTGTACGACCTCGATTGGATGACCAAGCTTGCGGGGCAATTGCTCATTGCAGGGTTTTTGGCGTGGTCGAGCCTTCAGCTCATTTCTCTGCCGGTTGGGCCAGACGGGGGTATCACTCTGCTGTCTCCGACGCTGTCGCTGATCGTCACAGTGCTCGCCGTCGTTCTGGTCATGAACGCCGTAAATTTCATTGACGGACTCGACGGCTTGGTCGCCGGGGTCACGATTATCGCAGGGTCAGTATTTTTCATTTATAGCTACCTGCTGTCTATCGATACCGCTCAAACCGCGTTCAACCTCGCGTCGCTGGTGATGGCGGTGCTGTTGGGCGCCATTGCAGGGTTCTTGCCGTTCAATTGGCATCCGGCCAAGATTTTCATGGGGGATGGCGGCGCCCTCGTCGTCGGCATGCTGATGGCAGTGTCGACTATTTCGGTGACGGGGCAAATCGACCCGGGCATCGACCGCAGTCAGCTGGTACCCGCGTTCATTCCGCTGATTCTGCCGTTTGCCGTGCTGGTGGTGCCGCTGCTTGATTTCGGGCTTGCCGTACTGCGTCGGATTCGCGCGGGCAAGTCGCCGTTCAGCGCTGACCGCAAGCACCTGCACCACCGCCTTCTCGACATGGGTCACTCGCATTTTCACGCCGTTTTGATTTTTTACGCGTGGACCGCTGTGGTCGCCTTTGGCGCGTTGCTGTTTCTGTTTTGGGCGTGGTGGTGGGCGCTATCGGCTGTCATCGTTGGCCTCATCGTGTGCACCGCTGTGACGCTTGCGCCGCTGAGTCGACGTAAGCGTTTCGAAGCGGCCGCGCAATCTGCTCCTGACAGCGACCCCGCGCTGGCGCAATTCGATCCGCTGGATGCCGCGGCCCCCGACGATCGTGAACATCAGTTATTCGCTTTGACCGAGACGAGCGGCGTGCCGCCCACGCCCCAATCCCAGAAAGACACACCCTCGTGAACCTTGCACACACTCTTCGCATGTCCCTGATTTATGGCGCCGTCGTGGTGTTTTTGATTGCCATTGTCGGTAGCATCCTGGGCGCTCTGGTCTCAGGGCTTCCGGGCCTGTTATCGGCCCTGGTGGGTTCGGCCGTCGGCTTTCTCTTCGTTGGCATCACCGCCTTGAGCGTGTTGTTGGCGGCGCGGCTCACCCGTGACGATCCGGGCAGCCCACTTTTTTTTGGCGTCATCATGGGCGCCTGGCTGCTGAAGTTTGTCGCCTTTTTGGGCCTCGTGTTCGCGCTACGTGACCGTGAGGCGTTTGACCCGGTCGTGCTCTTCTTCGCTCTGATTGCCGCAGCTGTTGGCACCGTAGCGGCCGACGTGGTTGCTGTGCTGCGGTCGCGCGTGCCGTACATCGATCCCGCTTTCCCGACACCCGCGGCCGATTCGACCTCGGGGGCGTGAGGTTGCTAAGGTCACTGATGGGCACACTCGCCGATCACCTCGACTTCTGATCTGACCGACGCCCGGATTCTGGAGACTCCGCTGTCTACTCTTGCCCTCGCCCACGCCGCGCTCATTCGACCCTTCGCTGGGGAGGATGGCGAATTTAAAGCCCCCGGACTTGAAGAGTTCGTCGGCCTACCCGCGCTTTTCTTTGAAGGCACGCCTTTCGAGATCAACCGCATCATCATGGTGCGGCTTATCGCTTTGGCCATCATGGCTTTGCTTATTTACATCGCCCTTCGCAAGGGCCGCATAGTTCCGGGCCGCGGGCAGGGTACGGCCGAGTTGGCTCTCGATTTTGTGCGCGTGCAGATTGCCGAGCAGGTACTGGGCGAACGGCTCGGTCGTCAATATCTTCCGCTTCTGGCCTCCCTCTTCTTCGCGATTTTGGCGATGAACATCACGGGCATCGTTCCATTCGCAAACATTGCCGGCACCTCCCTCATGGGTATGCCGCTCACCATGGCGCTCGTCGCCTACGTTGCTTTCATTTACGCCGGCATCCGAGAGGTCGGCGGGTGGGCGTTCCTGCGGAATGCGCTCTTCCCACCCGGCGTACCGCCCGTGCTTTATATTTTGTTGACGCCGGTCGAGCTCATCAACATCTTCATCATGCGCCCGGTATCGCTGGCGTTGCGGCTGTTCCTGAACATGATGGTTGGGCACCTTTTGCTCGTGCTTGCATTCTCGGCCACCAACTTCTTCTTCGTGTCAGTGGCGCTGCCGACCGCTGCCTTCGGAGTTCTCACACTCTTCGGCGGCATCGTTATCACCCTCTTCGAACTGCTGGTCTCTGTGTTGCAGGCATATGTCTTCACTCTGTTGACCGCTGTGTACATCCAGCAAGCTTCATCAGAACATCACTAGCGCCTCACCCCTCACCCCGCGACGTCACTCGACGTCGTGATCCCCACCGGAAGGAAACACACGTGGACACCACGATCCTCGCTCAGATCACCGGCAACATTGCCACCGTCGGCTACGGTCTTGCCGCGATCGGCCCCGGCATCGGTGTCGGCATCGTTGCTGGCAAGACCGTTGAAGCCATGGCACGCCAGCCCGAAATGGCTGGCCGTTTGCAGACCACCATGTTCCTCGGTATCGCATTCGCTGAGCTACTTGCCTTCATCGGCGTCGCCACCTTCTTCATCTTCCAGTAAGGGCTACTTTCATGGCTTCGAGCTCGACCAGTGAGACAGTGGCAGGAGCCTCCATATTCCTGCCACCGCTCTATGACATCGTGTGGTCAGCGGTTCCGTTTGCGCTGATACTCGCGTTCTTCTTCCTCTTCGTGATGCCCACGTTCCGCAAAATTCTCGACGAGCGTTCAGAGCTCATCGAGGGTGGCATCGCAAAGGCAGAAGCGGCGCAGGCGCAGGCTTCGTCACAGCTCGAGCAGTACAACGAGATGCTGTCGGAAGCTCGCACCGAGGCGTCTCAGATTCGTGAACAGGCTCGCACCGACGGCGCGGCCATTTTGGCCGAGCTTAAAGAGCAGGCTCAGGCCGACGTTGCGCGCATCGCACACACAGCGCAGGCGCAGATCGAGGCCGAGCGCCAAGCGGCAATCGTGTCGTTGCGTGCCGAAGTCGGCTCGCTCGCTCTCGACCTCGCCAGCGGGGTTATCGGTGAGAGCCTTGCTGACGATAAGCGCGCCACGTCCCTTGTCGATCGCTTTTTGGCCGACCTTGAGAACGACCCCGCCCAGTCTGCTGCCAGCCAGTCGAAGGTGACCCAGCAGTAATGGGTTCCGCGACGCGCAGTGCGCTCAAGTCGGCTCGTACGGCTTTAGCGTCGGCTCAGGGTGTTGACCTTGTGGCTGCAGAGCAGTTGCTTGCTGCGGCGCGCACCATCGGCGTTTCTCCGCAACTGCTCCGTGCGCTGTCTAACAGGTCGAGCAACGCTGCTGGCATGACGGCTCTCGTCAACACGGTGTTTGCTGAGCTCAGCCCCGCTAGCCGTGGCCTGCTGAGCAGCATGGTCACGACGTCGTGGTCGAGCGGCGACGATCTTCTTGCCGGCATCGAAGAGATCGGCATTCGGGCTGTCGCTGCTTCAGCGTCCGGCCCGGGCGTCATCGAAGCCGAACTGTTCGAACTTGGTCGGGCCGTGACATCAAACGCCGATCTTGAGCTCGCCCTCGGAAGCAAGCGCGGCACCCCCCACGATAAACTCAGCCTGGTCACTGCACTTCTGACCGGGCGCGCCTCGGCACAGACTGTGGCCATTGCTGGCCATCTCGTGCAGCAGCCTCGCGGGCGACGCATCGGGGAGTTGGTGCGAGGTGCCGTCGCCACCGTCGCCGACGCAGCGGGCAAGGGAGTTGCCACGGTCACTGTCGCACGGCCCATGACGGTGGCGCAGCGCGACGATGTCGCAGCAAGCATTGCTCGTCGCTACGGCAGAGAACACGTCCTTGATGAGGTTGTCGACCCGGCACTGTTGGGCGGCGCCCGAGTGCAGGTCGGAGACGAGGTCATCGACGGAACGGTGGCATCGCGCTTGGCCGATCTTAAGCTTCAGCTGGCCGGTTAGGCGCAGCTCACTACACACCAGACGAGAGCCCGAACGGGTGCTCGAACGAAAAGGAAAGAACATGGCAGAACTGACGATCAGCCCGGACGAGATCCGTGACGCGCTCAAAAACTTCGCGAAGTCGTATTCGCCTGACAAGGCCGTCGCGACCGAGGTCGGGCGCGTCATTGACGCCGCTGACGGTATTGCCCACGTCGAGGGGCTTCCGGGCGTCATGGCCAATGAGCTCATCCGCTTCGCTGACGGAACGCTGGGCCTTGCTCAGAACCTTGACGAGAACGAGATCGGCGTCGTCGTGCTCGGAGAGTTCACCGGCATCGTCGAGGGCCTCGAAGTAACCCGCACCGGTGAGGTGCTGTCGGTGGCCGTGGGTGACGGATACCTGGGGCGAGTCGTTGACCCGCTGGGAACCCCCATTGATGGCCTCGGCGAGCTCGTCACCGAGGGACGGCGTGCTCTCGAGTTGCAGGCCCCCGGAGTCATGCAGCGCAAGAGCGTGCACGAGCCCCTGCAGACTGGCATTAAGGCCATCGACGCGATGATTCCCGTCGGTCGCGGCCAGCGTCAGCTCATCATCGGTGACCGCCAGACCGGCAAGACCGCCATCGCGATCGACACCATCATCAACCAGAAGGCCAACTGGCAGTCGGGTGACACGAATAAGCAGGTGCGATGCATTTATGTCGCCATCGGCCAAAAGGGTTCGACGATTGCCGCCGTCAAGGGCGCGCTCGAAGAGGCCGGCGCCATGGAATACACGACGATCGTTGCGGCTCCTGCCTCTGACCCGGCCGGCTTCAAGTACCTGGCCCCGTACACCGGTTCAGCTATCGGCCAGCACTGGATGTACGGCGGCAAGCACGTTCTGATCATCTTCGATGACCTGTCGAAGCAGGCTGAGGCCTACCGCGCCGTGTCGTTGCTTCTCCGTCGTCCGCCGGGGCGCGAAGCCTACCCGGGTGACGTTTTCTACTTGCACTCCCGTCTGCTCGAGCGTTGTGCCAAGCTCTCCGACGAATTGGGTGCCGGTTCGATGACCGGACTGCCGATCATCGAGACGAAAGCCAACGACGTCTCGGCCTACATTCCGACCAACGTGATCTCGATCACCGACGGTCAGATCTTCTTGCAGTCTGATCTGTTCAACGCAAACCAGCGCCCGGCAGTCGACGTCGGCATTTCTGTGTCGCGCGTGGGCGGTGACGCTCAGGTCAAGAGCATCAAGAAGGTGTCTGGCACCCTGAAGCTTGAGCTTGCTCAGTACCGCTCACTGCAGGCATTCGCCATGTTCGCCAGCGACCTTGACGCCACGAGTCGTCGTCAGCTGTCACGGGGTGCCCGTCTGACTGAGCTATTGAAGCAGCCGCAGTATTCGCCGTACCCGGTTGAGGAGCAGGTTGTCTCGATCTGGGCCGGCACCAAGGGCAAGCTCGACACCATTGACGTCGATGACGTGTTGCGATTCGAGGGCGAGCTGCTCGACCACTTGCGCCGCAACACGTCAATTCTCACCACCCTGCGCGACACCAACGTTCTCGACGACGCCACTGAGGCTGAGCTTGACAAAGCGGTCGACGCGTTTGTCATCGCCTTCCAGGGCGGCGAAGAGGGTGGCGTTCACGCGGGCAACGAGGCGTTTGATGCCACTGAGGCTGACGACATCAACCAGGAAAAGATCGTTCGCCGCAAGAAGTGAGGGTGGGGCGCGCGCGACGCGCCCTGCCTGACGGCCCCGGCCATCCAGACCAGCACCGACCTCAATAGCACCGACCAAGAAACGGAACCAGCACATGGGAGCGCAACTTCGGGTCTACCGGCAGAAGATTCGTTCTGCTCAGACGACCAAGAAGATCACGCGCGCGATGGAGCTCATCTCCGCCTCGCGGATTCAAAAGGCACAGGCGCGAATGGCAGCGGCCGGTCCGTACGCCCGGGCCGTGACGCGCGCCGTATCAGCGGTAGCCACCTACTCGAACGTCGACCACGTGTTGACGACTGAGCGCGAGAACCCTACGCGTGCAGCGGTCGTGGTGTTCACCTCAGACCGTGGCTTGGCTGGAGCCTTCAGCTCGCAAGCCCTTCGTGAAGCGAACGAACTGCGTACGCGGCTTGAGAGCGAGGGTCGCGAGGTGGTGAGCTACGTCGTCGGGCGTAAAGCGGTCGCCTACTACGCCTTCCGTCGTCGTGAGGTGCTGAGGAGCTGGATCGGCAGTACTGACCAGCCCGAATTCGCCACGGCGAAAGAGATTGCCGACACACTGGTCGAGGCGTTCGTGCTCGGGGGCAGCGAGGGCGGAGTCGATGAGATTCACATCGTCTACAACCGCTTCGTGAGCTTGGTGACACAAACTCCTGAGATTGTGCGCGTCCTTCCGCTCGAAATCGTTGACGGTGTCGACGAGCCCGGTTCAGATGAGCTGTTGCCGCTCTATGAGTTTGAGCCCGAGGCAGACAAAGTCCTCGACGCTCTCTTGCCGGTCTACATCGAAAGCCGCATTTTCAACGCGATGCTGCAGTCGGCGTCGTCTGAGCACGCAGCTCGTCAGAAGGCTATGAAGTCGGCGAGTGACAACGCCGACAAGCTCATCCTTGACTTCACTCGCCTGGCGAACAATGCTCGCCAGGCAGAGATTACTCAGCAGATTTCCGAGATCGTGGGCGGCGCAGACGCCCTCTCCTCGGCCAAGTAAACGCGTCACGAACGCGTTCCACAACACGCTCAGCGCAGACGACAGAAAGAGAATCATGGCTACGACATCTACCCAAAACCCCGCGACGACGGTGACTACAGGAGTGGGCCGCATCGCCCGCGTGACCGGCCCGGTCGTTGACATTGAGTTTCCGCACGACGCTATTCCCGGCATCTACAATGCGCTGTCGACCACCATCACCATTGGTGAAAACTCCACCGAGTTGATTCTTGAGGTAGCCCAGCACCTCGGTGACGACCTGGTTCGCGCGATTGCGCTGAAGCCCACCGATGGTCTCGTTCGTGGCCAAGAGGTGCGCGATAGCGGCTCGCCCATCACGGTGCCGGTGGGCGACATCACCAAGGGCAAAGTGTTCAATGTCACGGGCGACATTCTGAACGGGGCTCCCGGGGAGAAGTTTGAAATCACTGAGCGGTGGCCCATTCACCGCAAGCCACCGCCCTTCGACCAGCTCGAATCGAAGACGCAGCTCTTCGAGACCGGCATCAAGGTCATCGACCTGCTCACCCCCTACGTGCTGGGTGGCAAGATCGGTCTCTTTGGTGGCGCCGGCGTCGGCAAGACCGTGTTGATCCAAGAAATGATTCAGCGGGTGGCACAAGACCACGGCGGGGTTTCGGTGTTTGCCGGTGTCGGTGAGCGCACCCGTGAGGGCAACGACCTCATCAAAGAAATGGAAGAGGCCGGCGTCTTCGATAAGACTGCACTGGTCTTCGGTCAGATGGATGAGCCGCCGGGAACGCGTCTGCGCGTGGCGCTGTCAGCGCTGACGATGGCGGAATACTTTCGCGATGTGCAGAACCAGGACGTTCTGCTGTTCATCGACAACATTTTCCGCTTCACGCAGGCAGGTTCTGAGGTGTCGACTCTGCTGGGTCGCATGCCCTCCGCCGTGGGCTACCAGCCCACCCTGGCCGACGAGATGGGTGTTCTGCAAGAGCGCATCACCTCGACCCGTGGTCGCTCGATCACCTCACTTCAGGCCATCTACGTTCCTGCCGACGACTACACCGACCCGGCTCCGGCAACGACCTTCGCCCACCTCGATGCGACCACCGAGTTGTCTCGTGAAATCGCGTCGAAGGGTCTGTACCCGGCCGTCGACCCACTGACCTCAACGAGTCGCATCCTCGACCCGCTGTACATCGGTGATGACCACTACCGCGTGGCGACCACGGTGAAGCAGATTCTGCAGAAGAACAAGGAGCTGCAAGAGATCATCGCGATCCTCGGCGTCGACGAGCTCAGCGAAGAAGACAAGATCACGGTGTCGCGTGCACGTCGAATCCAACAGTTCCTGTCACAGAACACCTACATGGCCAAGAAGTTCACCGGTGTTGAGGGTTCGACGGTGCCGCTGCGCGACACCATCGAGTCATTCGATGCCATCGCCAAGGGCGAGTTCGACCATGTTGCTGAGCAGGCCTTCTTCAACGTCGGCACGATCAGCGATGTCGAAGAGCGCTGGGTGCAGATTCAGAAAGATAACGGCTAGCCATGGCCGAACTCACCGTGAGCGTCGTGTCGGCGGACCGCGAAGTGTGGTCGGGTGTCGCCAAGCAGATTGTGGCGCGCACAACGGAGGGCGAGATCGGAATCCTTCCCGGCCATGAGCCCATTCTTGGCATTCTGAGCGCGGGCGAAGTGCGCATCACCCCCGTTCAGGGTGCAGTGATCATTGCTCAGGCTGAAGACGGCTTTTTGTCGGTAGAGAACGACACGGTCACGATCGTGGCGGGCGCTGCGGCGCTGGTTTAGTTCTGTGGGCCGCGCTCAACCGCGAGTGCGGCACCCGGTCGTTTTGTCTCTCGCGTAATGCTGATTCTGCTGCCACCCTCCGAGACCAAACGCGAGGGTGGGCCGGGGGTCGCGCTCGATCTCGAGGCGCTCTCCTTCCCGTCTCTCGCGTCTGCTCGGCGTGCGGTTCTCGAGGCCCTTGAGAGGCTTTCTGTCGACGATGTGGCAGCAGCGCGCGCGCTCAAATTGGGGCCGAGCTCTGCGGCGATCGAGTTGCAACGCAACCGCACGGTGACACGCAGCGCGACCATGCCAGCGATCGAGCGCTACACCGGGGTGTTGTACGACGCGTTGGCAGTCCGTGACCTGGGGGCGGATGCGCGTCAGCGGGCATCCCGTCACATAGCGGTGCACTCAGCCCTGTTTGGGCTGGTGCGGGCTGATGACCTTATTCCGGCTTATCGACTGTCACACGACAGCCGCCTGACGCCGTTGCGCCTGCGCGCGCACTGGGCGGTTGCCAATGCCGCAGTGTTGGCGGGGCACGATGCGGCTGATGCGATAGTTGGGCCAATTGTCGACCTGCGGTCGGAGGGCTACGCCAGTCTCGGCCCACTGCCGATGCATGCAGAGGCGATGCGGGTACGCGTGGTTGCGGTTGGCGCCGACGGAGTAGCGCGCGCCCTCAATCACTTCAACAAAAAGGGCAAGGGTGAGTTTGTGCGGGCGCTATTGCAGGCCGGCCCGCTGCCGGAGTCAATCGATGAGCTATGCCAGGTGTCCACGCAACTGGGGTGGCCACTGCAACGTGTCTCGAGTTCAGGTTCATCATCAGGGGCTTCGGCAGAGCTGCAATTGACCGTGCCGGGAGTGTTGCCGAGATAGCCAGCCGCCACGAGCCGAAAACTTAGCGGTGCGGAATTGCCTCGTGGTCAAGTAGCCAGATTTTGGTGGCAACCCCATCACCGGCGCTGTATCCGGTGATGCGGGCGTTACTCGCGAGAACTCGGTGGCACGGCACCAGCAGCGGTACCGGGTTGGCCCCCACAGCCCCACCGACGGCCCGCCCGGCGGCCGCCCGGCCCGTTAGGCGACCCAGTTCGCCGTACCCTCGTGCGGTGCCGAAGGGGATGGCGGTCAGTTCACCCCAGATTGCCTGTTGGAATGCTGTTCCCTGCATTCGCACCGGGACGGTGAATTCGGTGCGCACACCGGCAAAATATTCGGCCAGTTGGGTTGCTGCCAGACGGAGCACGTCGGTGGGTCGGTCGGCGTCGCCATCGGTCGACAGTTGACCAGCGGTGGCGATCTCAACGCGGGTAACTGCGGCCGCGGCGCCGTCTTCTCCGGACTGGCTGTGCAGGCCGATGCGCCCCAGCGGAGAGTCGATGGTGAGAAGCCCGGAGTGCGAAGTAAGTGTCGTCGTCTGCTCGGTCATAGTGTGAGGCTAATGGGCGGTTGCTGGGCCTCGCCAAGGTCCCTGTGAAACGGGGGATGACGCAGTGGCTGTCAACACGGGGGAGGATGGAGCTATGACTGCCATGCCGATGCGCCCGCTAGGAAATTCTGAGTTACGTGTTTCTGCCGTGGGGTTGGGCTGCAACAACTTTGGCCGCCCGGGTACGGCCACCGAGGAACAGGCGGGCACGAATCGAGTGCTGCACGCAGCGATCGATCACGGCATCACTCTGCTCGATACGGCTGAGATGTACGGCTACGAACACGGTCGCAGCGAGTCGATGATGGGAGTCGCGCTCAGGGAGCACCGCGACGACGTGGTGCTGGCCTCCAAGTTTGGGCATGTGGATGCCAAAAACCCTGACATGCCGAAGGTGCCGCACGGCTCGCGCGCTTACGTGCGCGCTGCCGTCGAGGGCTCGCTGCGGCGACTGCGCACTGACCGCATCGACCTGTACCAACTACATACTCCCGACCCTCAGACGCCCATCGTTGAGACGCTGGCGGCTCTGCACGAGCTCGTTGACGAGGGCAAAGTTCTCTACCTGGGGCACTCAAATCTGTCGGCTTCAGCCGCGATCGAGGCGGAGAACGTGGCCGTGGCGCAGGAGCATCCTCGATTCATTTCAGCTCAAAACGAGTACAACCTGTTAGTGCGCGATGCCGATGCAGAGCTACTACCCGCGCTTGAACGCTACGGCGTGGGCTTGCTACCCTATTTTCCGCTCGGCAACGGATTGTTCACGGGCAAATTCACCAGCGACGGTGGTCCTGCAGATTCGCGCATCATGCGTCAGCGCCCCCACCTGGTCGAAAACGCACCCTGGAAGTCGATGGAGGAGCTTCGTCGGCTTTCTGCCGATTACGGCATAGGGATGCTGGAGGCAACCATCGGTTGGCTGCTCAGTCGGCCCGCCATGGCGTCAGTGATTGCGGGGGCGACGACTGAGGCGCAGGTCGTGCACAACGCTGAAGCCGCGGGCGCGTGGATTCCAGATGCTGATGGCCTCGCGCGCATTGATGAGCTGTTTCCGGCGCCACCCTCGCCGCCGGCTTCAGATCAGTTCGACGGCGAGTCGTAGCCGAGCGTTAGGCGAGTCGTCGCCGAGTCGTCATCGAGCACGAGGTGACGGTAATCCGCTACGGCGCGGGGGCGACCTCATCGATTGGCTGTGGGTTGATGTTCAGGTCACGGTTGAGGGCTTGGGCTTCGTCGTTGAGTACGGTGAACTGCTCGCGTAAAGCGTTGTAGTTATCGACGAGCACGTTGGTAGCCGCAATCGCCGCGGTGAGTGCCACTTGGCGGTCAACAATGACCTGGCGATCCCGGTCAAACGCTGACGAACTGGAGTATGCCCCCGGTCGGTTAGCGCGCTCGTTGAAGGCGGTGATGTCTGCCTTCAAGGTCGAGGCAGACTGCTCAGCGCTCGCCCGCTCAGCAGTGATGGTGGCGGCTAGAGTGTCGAGCTCCGTGCTGAGCTGCGTGAGCTTTTGATCGAGCTCGTCAAAAATCGCCTCGACCTGCTGCCACAGCGACACCACGACCGAGCGGTCATCGAAGTATTCGGCGTAGTGCAGCTCAAGCTCGTCGGTAACCTCAGCCAACTCCGTGCCGAGAATGGCGTACAGCTCGGGGATGCGCGACGACGCGTCGTATTCTTCGTACGAGGCCACGCGTAAACCGAGTTCACTGGCGGGGTCTACGGCGGCAAATGCCTGCTCGAGCAACACCGCTAGGGCTTGGTGTTCATCGGCAGTGAGTCTGTCCCACGCGGCGTGCAACATTTCGTGCGCGGCGACGACGACCTCGAAATCGGCCAGGTCGGGGTTCGCAATGTCGTAAAGGTAGATGCGCTTATCGGCGAGGGTGTAGCAGCCCAGCACCCCCACGTCCGCTTGTTCGCGCGAACAGAAGCCGTCGAAGGCGCCATCGGCGAGCACGCGAGGCGTGCTTGCGTAAAACAAGAAGCGTCCGCGCTCGCTCATCGCGGCGCGGGTGGCGTAACCCGAGACGGCTGGCGTTGATTCGAACTGCCACACCGTCACCGTGTCAGTGATGATGCGGGGGTTAGCGGCAGCCCAGCCCGCTGACGCAATCACCGCCGACTGTGCGGCGATACTGACCACGGCGAGGGTGATGAGCGTGGCGCGTGCCGCTTTCGCAATGCCGCGAGTGCGGGTCGTGGCAGGCGGTGGTGCGGTGGACAACTGCGCACCGGCTGCCTCCGGGTTCTCGAACTCTGACACAGCTCAACGCTACCAATTTGGGACTAGGTTTCGCGTGAGCGCGGCCGGGGCCAATCGTGATTAGTGCCCGATGAGGGGGCTCATGGCGCGGGCGATGACGGAGCTGCGCCCTGTAGCACGTTCTTCGGCGTCAGCGGCGGTCATGGCAACGAGCCCGGCGTTCGCACCGATGAAGCGCAGCGGTTCGCGCTCCCACGAGGGGGAGTGGTGCCCGACCCAGGGAAGGCGGGTGAGGTCAGTGTCTCGCCCCGTGATGAGGTCTGCGAGCGTGCGCCCGGCAAGATTCGTGGTCGAAAGCCCGTCTCCGACGTATCCGCCCGCCCCACCCAGGCCGGTGGTGGGGTCATAGGTGACGCTGGCGTGCCAGTCGCGCGGCACACCCAGTGGTCCACCCCACGCGTGCTCGATGGTGAGTGGTGGAACCTGCGGAAAAAGGTCGTGCAGGGTTGCGATGAGGTGGTCGAAGACTCGGTCAACGCGGTCATATTCGTTGCGAATGGCGCTGCCCCAGTGGTAGCGGGCCCCGCGCCCCCCAAAAGCGATGCGATTGTCGGCAGTGCGCTGGCCATAAATCACGAGATGACGACCGTCAGAAAAGGTTTGGCCGTGGGCGATGCCCATTGATTCCCACACCGAGTCCTCGAGTGGCTGCGTGGCCACCATGAGCGAGTACAGGGGCAAAACCGTGCGCTTTGTCTGGGCGACGCTGGCACCATATCCCTCGAGCGCGGTGATGATGTGGCGCGCCCGCACATCCCCGCGGTCGGTGCGTGCGATGCCGCTTTGCCAGTTTCGCACTGCCGTTTGCTCAAGGATCATCGCTCCACGCTTCTCAACCACCCGCGCAAGCCCGCGCACCAGCGCTGCGGGGTGCAGGCGGGCGCAGGCTGGGTCGTACACGGCGCCCTGAGCATCGCGCGCGTGCACTCGCTCGGCGCCCCACAACTCGAGGCGGTCGACTGCGTAACTGCCGGCCAGCTCAACCTCGTGCTGCGCCGCTCGCCACTGTGAGTTGTTTCGGGCGTAAACGATCGTGCCACCGCGGACGAAATCACAGTCGATGCCAGCTTCGGCGACACTGCGACCAACCTCGTCGACCGTGTTGACCATGGCCCGCCGCATTGTGAGCGCAGCATCACGGCCGTGGCGCTTCTCGAGCGCGCTGGTCGACGCCGGAAAGAGTGCGCTGCACCAGCCCCCGTTACGCCCTGAAGCGCCGAACCCGGCAATATTCTTCTCCAGCAGGGTGATGCGTAGCGAAGGGTCGCGCCTCTGCAGTTCGTAAGCGGTCCACAAGCCCGTGAGGCCAGCGCCCACAATGGCAACATCAGTGTCGAGGTCGCCATCGAGGGCAGCGCGGGGTGTCAGATCGTCGTCGACGGTCGCGTGCCAGAAACTGAGGTCTCGATGCGCTTCCGTACTCATGGCGGTGCCCGCGACGCTTGCTACAGCAGGGTTCCGGCTTCAGTGAGAACCCGGCGCAAGATCGCTTCAATCTCATCGAACTCTGCCGGGCCAATGGTGAGCGGAGGCGCTAACTGAATGACGGGGTCACCACGGTCGTCGGCGCGGCAGTACAGGCCGGCTTCGAACAGGGCCTTCGAGAGGAATCCGCGCAGCAGTCGTTCAGACTCGGCCTCGTTGAAGGTTTCTTTGGTCTCTTTGTTTTTGACCAGTTCGATGCCAAAGAAGTAGCCTTCGCCGCGTACATCGCCGACAATCGGCAGGTCTTTGAGACGCTCCAGCGCAGCACGGAATTTGGGGGAGTTCTCGCGCACGTGGGCGAGAATGCCGTCTTCTTCCATGATGTTGAGGTTCTCCAAGGCGACGG
>Ga0222708_1000122_pt1 | contig 22472 bp, 37 predicted proteins | sample AntAcemetage1576_FD_179806 | JGI IMG/M metagenome (GOLD analysis project Ga0222708, IMG submission 179806) | Saline water microbial communities from Ace Lake, Antarctica - #1576 | ecosystem: Environmental > Aquatic > Non-marine Saline and Alkaline > Saline | place: Antarctica: Ace Lake... | reverse complement strand
ACGAGAAGGAGGCGGCCAAAGCAAGGGTAAGTAGTGCAAGTTTGAACTCATTTAAAAGATACTACCTAAACATTTGGACTAACTCAGTAGATGGATGGATTAATGATGAGGTATGGCAGGCCTCTAAGTGGGAATTTGACGAAGATTTGCTGCTAGATCACCCGTGTTATGGAGGCTTAGACCTTTCTAGTACCTCAGATATAACCGCTTTTACGCTAGTTTGGTGTATAGATGGCAAGTTTTATTCGAAAAATTGGTTCTTTTTGCCCGAAGATAAGGCGGATAATTCAGCAGATAAGAATAACATACAGTATACTGAGTGGGTAAAGCAGGGTTATATCATAGAAACAAACGGCAATACCATAGACGATGACGAAGTTTTGCTAGTAATAGAAGGACTTGCAGCAAAATATAAGATTACTATGATGGCCTATGATAATTATAGAAGTCACCACCTAGTGCCTAAGTTCCAAGAGATAGGGTTAGAGTGTATTAATTTTAAGCAAAACTTTGAGCAAATGACCGCACCAACTTTAGAGCTACAGAAAAGAATCGAGTCAAAGAAGTTCAACCACTTTGGAAACCCAGTACTAAGATGGATGGCAGGCAACGCCACAATAGTAACGGGCATAGGAGGCACAGCTGCGAAGATTCAAAAAGAAAAAAACAGACCAGAGAAAAAGGTAGATGGTATTATTACAAATATAATGGCCTACGCTTTATGGTTAAATGAACCCGAAAAAAAAGTAACAAGTTATTATTCAAACCCAGATTTAAATTTATGAAGATACCACAAGACGTTTATGATGCTATTAATAACCCAAACGAGGGCTTTGATAAGATGTACTACAAGTTAATTAGCCAAGGAGTAGGACAAAGAAAAGCATTTTACGCTGCACAGGATAGGGTTAATCTATTCTTTCCTAACTACCAGAGATATAATAGCTATGAGAGCTACCACATATCAAAGAATAAGCGGTATAAAGAAATGTTAAAGAAGAATAAGAAGTAGTTAAAAGTTTATCTTTGTGGTATAAGTTTGCCGCATAGGTGATTTATATGTTAAAATGTAGGTAGTGGTAGCGTCGTCAAAAACTTTTGCCACTACCTTTTAAAAAACAAACATTACATTTGTAGTGTAAAATACAATAGTTGTTATTCATTCAAAAAAGGTCATCAGCTTGTAAACTGAGGCCTTTTTTTGTGCCTCAATTTTAAAAACAAAGTTTACCTAATACTATAAGCCATTAATTAATATTTGTACTTAACACGTATGAATATTTTTGGTTTAGAGATAAAAAAAAGGTCAGTATCTACTAGTGGCAATAATCAGTATTTAAAGTACGGGACTAAAGGATGGTTCTCAGAATTACTAAGTTTTGATGCCGTACCCGTTTCAGTTACTCAGGATTCAGCTTTAGGGATTGCAGCATATTGGAGATGCGTGAATCTCATCACTCAGTCTATTGCAAGTATGCCAATAAGGTATTACACAGGCGGGAGTAGAACTACTACAAAGGCAATCCCAGCAATAAAGGCACTACGCAAGCCACGTAAGAACATAACAGCCTATACATACAATGAGCTACTAATAGGATCTGCTTTAATGGAAGGAGACGGGTTCGCTTTAATAGATAGAAGTGGTGGCAAAATAGAATTAACACCCTTACTTTATGAGAATGTAGAACCATTTATTTATGATGATGAAATATTCTATCAAGTAGAAGGAATGGATATGCCAATAAGCTCGGGCGATATGATACATCTACGAGGCTTTGGAGTAGAATTAGCACACGGTATGAGTGCTATGGATGCTCACAGACAGACTTTAGGTCTAGCATTGGCAAGTCAAAAAGAAAACATAAACTTTTACGCAAAGGGTACTAAAATAGACGGCATAATAGAAATGCCAGGCAAACTAGATGAGACTACAAAAAATAACGTAGGTAAACTATTCCAGAAAAAGTATTCAGGTGTAAATGCTACAAGTAGCACGCCTATAATAGATGCAGGTATGAGCTACAAGCCTATCGGTATGCCGCCCAAAGATGCCCAGTTTATAGAATCAAATAATTTCAGTAGTAACGAGATAGCCACAATGTTTGGCGTTCCTGCTCCAATGATTAACCAATTAGAAAGGGCTACACACTCAAATATAGAACAGCTAAAAATAGACTTTGTTACAAATTGCCTTATGCCTTGGGTGGGCAAACTAGAGCAAGAATACTATAATAAGCTACTCACGCCAAGAGAAGAAGAGGGATACTTTAAGTTCAATGTGAACTCATTAATGCGTGGAGACAGTAAAACGCGTGCAGAGTTCTACCGTATAATGATGTCTACATCTGTAATGACTATTAACGAGGTGAGAGCCTTAGAAGATATGGACGGTATAGATGGAGGTGATGAAGTAATGGTGCCTTTAAATATGATACCTATATCTCAATCAGATGCTTACTATAAAAAATTAACAGATAAGGCCGCAATAAAAGAAATAACATAATGGAAAATAAAGAAAAACGATATATCACAGGTTCTATAGAGATAGAAAATCGTGAAGGTGAAACAGAAACAAGAACTATAAGCGGTTACGCTGTAGTATTTGATAAAGCTAGCATCGTACTAGGTGGTAAGTCCTTCGGGTTTACTGAGACTATAGGTCGTGCAGCATTTGACGGGGTAGATATGAGCGGGGTAATAGCCACTTTTAATCACAACTTTGATAATGTATTAGCTCGTTCTGATAGCGGTTCTTTGTCTTTAACGATTGACGATGTAGGACTAAAATACTCATTTGAATCTCCAAACACTAGCTACGGTAACGATTTACTAGAAAACGTACGAAACGGGAATGTAAAAGGTTCTAGTTTTCTGTTTACAGTGAGAGATCAGAAGTGGACGTATAGAGATGGGGGGGGAATAGATGAGCGAGAGATAACCCAAGTAGACGAATTATTTGAGTTGGGACCCGTAACCGTACCAGCATATCCAGATACTACAGCAGCACAAAGAAGTCATACATCTAATAAGCCTAATTCAAATGAGAGTGATGGATATGAGACAGTAGCAAGACGCATAAAGATTTTAAAAACAAAGTTTACCTAAAATAAGGTAGAATTTATAAAAGTTTGTACTAATAAAAAAAAACACAAAATGAACAAATCAGCAGAAATAAAAAGTGAGATTGATGCTAAGATTGCATCTCTTACAGCTTTGAATGACGCAGAAGGCAAAAGCCTAACTGACGAAACTCGAAGTGCTTTTCAAACTAAGTTTGAAGGGATAGAAAAAGAAATTGTAAACCTTAAAGCAGATGAAAAAAGAGAGTTGACTATGGAAACTATGCGAATCGAAGGAGCCGCAGGTGAGAAAAGAAAACTTGATTTAGCGAATGCAGCAGGTGGAGCATCTAAGGAAGGGAAAGAAGAAGGCAAAACAAAAAGAGCTTTCTCAATGTCTAACTATATTTTAGAGGCTAGAGAAGATAAGCTAACAGGTATTAATAAGGAGATGCACGAGGAGGCAGTAGCTGAATCAAGATCCAATGGTAGAGCGATTGAAGGTTATGGCATCCCCGCTATGATCTCAGGGAAAACAAAGCGTAATATGAACGCAGGCACAACTACTGCTGGAGGCTTTACAGTACCAGAGCAAATAGAAACTATAGTGGATTACATATATAATAAATCTACTCTAAGAGATATGGGTGCGGACTTTATGACTGGACTTAGTTCTAACTTTAGTTTTCCAATTAGAGATAACGCTATTACGAGTGGTTGGCTTACAGAAACGGAGACTAGTGATGCTAAATCCCCTACAGTAGCTGCTAAGACAATGACACCTAAAAGACTAGGTTCTTATGTTGATTTGTCTAATCAGCTAATATTACAGTCAAATGCTAGCATAGATGCTTACATCACACGAGAATTGGCGGCTAGTATGTTAGTAGACCTTGAAGGAGCTGCAATTATTGGCACAGGTTCTAGTAATCAACCTACAGGAATACTAGCAACAGCTGGGATTGGTAACGTGCCATTAGGCACTGATGGTGGTCCAATAACTTGGGCAGCAGTTGTAAATTTACTTACAGAAGTAGCACAAGATAACGCAGAATTAGGGGATTTGAACTACCTTACAAACGCACAAGTTCGAGGAGCTATGCAGTCTATTCTTAAAGCTAGTGGTGTATCAGGATACATACTTGATGAGGCTACTTCATTACTTAACGGATATGGACTAGGAGTTAGTCAGCACGTACCAGCTAACCTCACAAAGGGTACATCTACTACGTGTTCACCACTAATTTACGGGAACTTTAACGATCTCAAAATTGGTCAATGGGGCGGTTTAGATTTGCTTGTAGACAAATACACGCAAGGTACTAAAGCTACTACAAGAGTAGTGGCAAATGGTTACTTCGATGTTTTAGTATTGAAGCCAGAATCATTCTCAGCCGTATTAGATATCACTACATAATAGTAGGGGTTGTTTATTCATAATTATAGGGGTGGGTTATGCCTACCCCTTTTTATTTAAAGAAATTTTACAATGACAAATAAAAAAAAAGAAATCAAGGATACTGCAATAAGTATAAAAGTCAAAGCATTAAGCAACTTAATTAAAATAGGCTATGCGTATGTGGAAGGTGATGAGTTTGAATTAAAAACTGGCTTAGCAAATGACCTTATAAAAGATGGACTAGTAGAAAAATGTGGCAAGTAGTAACATATCCATCAGCTAAAGCCCTTAGTTTAGATGAGGCTAAAAGGCATCTAAATATATTAGATAGCTCCTTCGATACATTGATTGGTGAGTACATAGATGCAGCTCAGTTGATGCTATACAAAGAGGCTAACATCATAGCGAGTCCAATGGCATTTAAGCAAGTGTATCAATCTTGGGAAGAGTTCGACTTTAATTTAGAGCCATTTACTAGCGTAATTATAACCTATTATGATGCTAATGATGATGTGCAAACATTGGCGGCTAGTGATTACAAAGTTTATGATGGAGGGTTTCCCGTGGTTATATGCCCTGTAGAAATGCCCGCACTTTATGATAGAGTAAACCCCGTCACAGTAAATGTGGTGAGTGGGTATTCAGCAGCACCCGAAAACGTAAAGCAATGTTTGCGGTTAATTGTAGGTGATTTATACGAGGGTAGACAAACAGAAGTACAAGGCAGTTACTCAGTCCTTAGTAGAAACACACAGTATCAGATTAGTTTAATAAGTAGACGGGCTGCAATATGATGAACATAGGCAAACTTGACAGACGTATAGACATAGAGTCGTGGACTTACCTAGCTAATGCCCAAGGAGAGAAGGTGGCTACGTATTCTAATTTTCACGCAGCATTTGCACACGTGCAAAAAGCAGGAGGCAATGAGCGAGAAGAGGGTCAAAAAGAAACGGCTACAAATAAAGTTAAATTTAAAATACGATTTTTTGATGGTATAGATGAAACTATGAGAATAGTCTACAATGGAATTTATTACGACATTTTAGAAATCCAAGAATTAGGCCGTGAAGGTCTATGGATTACAGCAGAAAGAAAAAACTAATGGCTGCACAAAGGATAAAAATTGAGGGGATGGAGGAGTTGATTGGTCAAATCACTAATATATCAAACGACAAAATAAAGCGTAGAGAGTTGCTAAAAATTCTAAGACGTCAAGCAAAGCCATTACTAAAAGTTATACAAAGTAAAGTTCCTACTGGGGACGGTTTAATAAACGTTAGGGGCAAATTATACGAAAGAAAGGATTATGCTTTTGATGAAAATCTAAAAAAGTCATTTAAAATACAAACAGGAAGGTCGAAAATGTACCCTAATGTAGCAGTGGGTCCCACTAGAGGAAAGAAAAAAACTAATGACGGTTGGTATGCTCATATGGTGTTATACGGAACTAAATACATCCAAGGGGATGACTTTGTAAAAAAAGCAGCAGACCAAGTACTACCAGCTTTAAGCGTAACAGCAAGCGAGCAACTAAGAAAATACATAGTTAAAAAAACAAAACAAATACCATTTATAAAATGAGAGTAGAACTAACAAAGAATCACGCAATACACACAAAGGTACTGCCTAAAGGTATGCAGCTAAGAGTGAGAACGTGGCTAGGAGAAGAGCTAATAAGTAAAGGTGTAGCTATACAATTAGACGGAGAGACCAAAGAAGAAATAGTAGAAAATGCTATGCAGTCCTCTTTTGATAATGCAGAAACACCAGAAATTGAAAAACAAAGTTTACCTAATAAAAATAAAAAAGGTAAGTAATTTGAACTAATTAAAAAAATAAAACAATGGCACAAACAGTAGGAATATTAAACGGAACACTCGCCAAAATAGAGGTAAGTGGTACTGTCATTGCTCACTTGACATCTAATGGAATATCGGTATCTCACTCTACACGAGATGCAAGTTCTAAAGGTAGTGGTGGAGCAAAAGAATCATTAGAGGGTCAAACTTCTTGGTCAATAAGTGGAGAAGGTCTATTCGCAGAAGATGCGAGTTATGGCTATGAAGATTTATGGGATGCGTGGAAAGCACGTAATAAATTAACTATCACTTATAGTGATGCTAATGCAGGAGATATAGAGTACAGTGGAGATGCTTACATTACTTCATTAGACCGTACAGATGGTATGGAAGAGAGTGTAACTTTCTCAGTATCTCTAGAAGGCACAGGAGCATTATCAAAAACTACAATATCTTAAACTAAAACACTGGGGTAGTTATGCTACCCCTTTTATTTAAATAATTATGATAATAGAAATAAACAAAAAAAAGTACACAGTAAAGGCAGGTAACAGAGCTTTTCAGAATCTCCTATCTAGTGTAGGTATTAAAGACTTGCAAGATGGTAAATTTACCTTTGACTCAATAGTGCAACTTTACAAAGATAGTATTAGAGATAAAGGCAAATTAACCGATGCAGACCTAGAGGATTGGGTAGACCAATTTCCTACAGCTGCGGAGGATATAATGGCAGAAATAAACGCCTTTAAAGCGTTGTCAGCAGAGGCAAAAAAGTAGACAGCGATCCTTTCATATTCATACTAGGATTTGCTTACGGAAACATTCATATAAGCCCAATTAATATAGATGATTGGGCTATGAGTGACTTATGGATAGCCTACTTAGGCTACTGGAAGAATGAGAATTTACGCAGTAGAGTGAGCTGGGAAACATCAAGATACGTCTCATTTGTGACATTAAAGTCAGCAGGAGACAAGAAACTAAAAAAGCCCACGGATCTAATGCGGTTTCCTTGGGAGGATATTATAAGTAAAACAACTTGGACTAAAGAGAAATTACAAGCAATGAAAGAATTAAAGCCTAGATGGTTCAATGAGTAGAAGTCTATTTATAAAGTTAGGATTTGACCTAAAGGCGTTTAGTACGTCTAGCGAGAATATCTCACGGTCTTTAAAAAAGACAGGTAAGCAGATGCAAAGTATAGGCAAATCTATGTCTATGTCTATAACTGCACCAATAGTAGCGATGGGCGGGCTTGCAGTAAAAGTGTTTGCAGACTTTGAGCAATCGATGGCGAAAGTGCAAGCAGTCAGTGGAGCAACAGGGAAAGAGTTTGATAATCTCACAAAACTTGCAAAAGACTTAGGTATAAGCACTAGGTTTACATCTAGTGAAGTAGCAGATTTACAATTAAACTTTGCAAAATTAGGTTTTAGCTCCTCAGAAATACAGAAGGTAACAGCGGCCACACTAGATTTGGCACTGGCAACGGGTGAAGATTTAGCATCAAGTGCAGCTATAGCGGGTGGTACTTTAAGAGGGTTTGCATTAGAGGCGGATCAATTAGGTAGAGTCACTGATGTAATGGCTAAGTCGTTTAGTAGTTCAGCATTAGACCTTGAAAAGTTTAGTGTAGGAATGCCAAAGGTGGCAGCACTTGCGGAGGCACTTGGTATGAGCATAGAAACTACTACGGCTCAATTAAGTGTTTTAGCTAATTCTAACATAGATGCAAGTACATCGGGTACTATGCTTAGAAATATGTTTTTAGCAGCTAAGGAGGACGGCTTTGATTTTGAAGAGGCTATAAAAGAAATATCAGAATCTAGTGATAAAGCTGCTACATCTATGAAGTTCTTTGATGTGAGAGCCACTGCGGTTGCATTAACGTTAGCAAAAAACATATCTAAAGTAGATGAGCTAACCAAGTCCTACGAGAACTCAGGCGGTGCGGCTGCGGCTATGGCTGCCATAATGGATGATACTTTAGAGGGCTCATTATTTAAACTAAAGTCAGCAGCAGAAGGACTAGCTATATCCTTCGGGGAGATGTTAGCACCTGTAGTATCTCGAATGTCTGATTTTATGGCAGAATTGGCTATAAGATTTAGTGAGTTAGACCCAGAAACTAAAAAGACTGTAGTAATGGTGGCGGCACTAGTAGCAGCTATTGGACCTTTACTTGTAGTCATAGGAAGTTTAACGGTTGCTATGGGATTCTTAGCAGCTAATCCAGTTGTATTAATGCTAACCGCTTTAGTGGCAGGAGTAGTATTAGCTGTGGCAGCTTACAGAGGTTTTCAATCTATGCTAGAAAACAGTAGGCCAGTATTTGACGGGGTGAAAACTGCCGTAAATTTAATGTCAAAGGCTTATGATAATCTAAGTGTAGAAGTAGAAAATATTAGTAGGCTAAAAGGGTTAGGTATTAAGGCATCAAAAGAAGAAATAAAATTATCTTTACTTAATACTAGAGCATTAGTAGCGGAAACAAACGAATTTATAAAAAACAACTTAGAACGCAAAAAGCAACTTATAGAAAAGAAAAAGGCGGCTATGGCTATTGTGATGTCAAGCCTTCAAGCTCCTGGCAGACAGGGCGAGTTTGTAGATGTAGAACTTGCAAGAGTTAAGACCATACAGAAAAACATAGACTTACTAGCTGATGAAATAGCAAAGCTACAAGAAAAGGGAGGTCAAGCAGTAGACGGTATAATAGATTTAGAAAAGCAGTTATCTAGTATTGATAATGTAGATATTAAAGTAGACTTAAAGACTAATACTGTAGATAGCAAAATAGAGGTACCAGTAAAACCAATAGTTGATACAACCAGTTTAAAAGGCCTAGGAGATTTGCTTAGTTCTATGTTTGAGAAAAAAGCATTTGATCCAAATATTAGAATAGATTTAAGCAATGTAAAAATAGAAACTAGTACACTACCAGATATAGTAACAGAAGCAGAAGAAATAGGGATAGAAATAAGTGATGCATTAACTAACGGCTTACAAAAAATGGTTACTCAGTCCGCTGCGTTAATGGGCGAGTTTGTGGGCAATATGATAACAGGATCGGATAAAATAGCACGTCAAGATTTTGGTAAAGCATTCTTGGGTATGATTGGTTCTTTTATGCAAGAGTTTGGTACTGCTATGATAGGTATAGGAGTGGCACAGGCAGGAATACAAGCATCTATAGCTAGTATGAATCCTGCACTAGCAATAGTAGGAGGTATAGCATTAGTAGCAGCGGGGTCTGCACTCTCTAATGTATCTAAGGCGGGCATAGGTGGAGATCCTGCACCCGCACCCGCTGCCCCTGCACCTGACTATTCAGGAGGTGGCAATATGGGCGGTGACTCATACACTATGCACACCCAAATTAGCGGTAGAGATATACAAATAGTAACACAAAGAGAAAAAGCATTTAGAAGATAGAATGAGTTTATATTTTGAAAGCAAGCTAACTAGCTACGAAGATATTGATTACAGAGTCAGACTGTACTCAGACAGTTACGAAGGTATTAATGCAGCAGTAATAGGTGGAAGTGGTACAACATTTTACATAAAATACGATTGGACTAATTATTTGCAACTTGGTCAAGCATTATTCCAGACCGAAATAGGTGGTGGCTATGACTTTGTAATTTCATTTCTTTATAACTTGGCAGAAGATAGGACTGAGGTTACTATGTTAGATGTTGAATATAGTGGTCAAACATTACTAAGGAATAACCCAAATGTAGCAGAAAGTTTTGTGCCATCATTTAACCCTAAGTTAATAGGGTTAAACACACAGTGGGAAGGCAATAATGATTTAGTTTTATCTACATTAATGACATCAGAAACTACTATTAATTATGCAAATGTACAAGAAAATAGAACCGCTGTAGACACTGCATTTTTTGATAGGTTTTTTGAAAATTATTTAATTGCTAGTGATAATGATTTAAAAGTAGTGATTCATAGAGATGGAGGTAGCGGCTATGAATTAGAGTGGGTTGGCAGTTTAGTTAGGGATCTAATTGAGTGGAATGATGAAAGCAGCCCAAGAGAGTACACTTTTAAAGCAATAGATGGAATTGATAAACTTAAAAATATTGATTACCCTGGGGATTTAACATCATTAACTTCTAATAAAATTATAGACGTTGTAAAAAACATATTGAACATATTAGAGTTAAAGGAATACTGGGGTAGTTCAGCTGGGTATATTAGAGAAAGTTTGGAGTTTAAAAGTAACGATGTAGTTTCAGTAACAGCAGGAAACAGCCCATTAGATTACACGTACATACCAGATTCAGTAATAATTGAAAGAGACAGCGATACTGACGCTGCTAAGTTTATTAGTGCATACAAAGTGCTAGAAGGGATAATGCAAATGTTTTCTTGCAAATTTATTCACGCACAAGGGTTATATCAATTTGTACAAATAAGAAATTACGACACTAGTGGTTATAGTTTTCGGCTTTACAAAAAAACCAATAATATATACACTGCATCAGCATATAGCCACATAAACGCAAATTCAAGAGTTTTAACTGGCGGCAAATTTGGTTATTTGTATGGATTGAGAAAATCCAAGATAAAGACGTTTAGTGCTACTAGAGAAAACATTGCGTTAAATGTGACGCCAACTTTGCTTTACTTAGACTCTAATGGCGACACAAAAAAACAAGACAGTAGAACAAAGTCAATTTCTGGCGCTCCAGTTTACTCATACAATATAGGCAAAATTCAAGGCGATTTAACCCAAGGCAAAAAAATAAGTGTGCAGTATGATATTGAGTACTTAATTGGTTTGACTTTCCCGCCTACTATTTGGTCATACAATCTTGAAATAATTATAGATATTGTTGATTTATCTGATGACAAATATTTTGCTGGAGGAGTTCATAATGGAACGTATATCCCGCCTTATTGGGGTGATAGCTCTGTTACTTCAATAAGAAACTATAAAAGGTATATTACTAAGATTGGGGGGGTTAATAAACGAGCTACAATAACAGATACTACGGTTATAATTCCTTATGATATGGAAGAATGCCAAATTACGGTAACATTCAATGTCATCAGCAAAGGAGGTAGAGTTGTTTTTGCACCATTTTTTTTAAGAAAACTTAAAATATTTTTACCCATTGATGGCGATGATAGAGATGAGCTTTTAACTGCTGAAAACCCTAACAATAACTTTACAAAAGAATTAGAAATCGAACCAATAATAATAAATGAGGGAGGCGATTATGTAACTGCTAATACGTTAAGTGTTAATTACAATTATAACGGTGGGGCTGAAAACATTAATCCTGTAAGGTTTTGGGATGGGGGGTTTGATTTAGAAGCTACTTTGTCTGGGATGAGAGTTTTGGAGGCTATGAGTTTGCAGTTTAATAATTTAGAGAAGTATATGGGTAAATTTGTAAACAACGGGTATACCCCAGCTCAAACTATGCAATACAATAATAAAGTGTACTTTGCAGCAAGTTGTGAAAAGGATTACCATACAGACGAAATACAGGGAACGTGGATTCAAGTAATTAACTCTAAAGCGGGGCTAAGTACTGGCGTGGTAATAGGTACAAAAGATGGAGTAGTTTCTGATCAATACGCACAAGACAGTAAAAATGTAATTGATGAGACTTATACTGTTGGTACTTTATCTAACGTTATTCTTGCAGGTGCTAGGACAAGTATAGACATTGATTCAACTTTTGATATAAAGATAGGGGATGTTTTACAAATAGTAAATTCAGAAAATCAAATAATTAAAGAAATTGTATCAACGCAAAATCTGGATTTTGTTAGTGAAGCAGGAAGCAGGTCTTTAACTATCGAATCGAGTACTTTTGATTTAGATATTACAGATGGGTTTTCAATAATAGCAGGCTTTAGAAAATTGCATACATCTGGGGTTTATAGATTTGACACCTTACAGCATACAGCAGTGGCTACATTACCAGCAGTACTAGCAGATATGCTATACAATGAGGTGCGAGTAGTAGATGGGGATATATGGCTTAAAAGCGGGGAAGTAATTTACAAACTAGCTGGAGTAGCAACTATATCATAATGGCTACTATAAACAAAAATAACTACGTATTAAACAAGGCTACCAATAATTTTAAGCCTAAAGATAAAAAATCTAATTGGCTAAGGAATCCAGAGGATGAGGCATTCTATAATAGCAGGAAGTGGCGGGGATTAAGTCTAAGGTACAAAAAGTTCCATCCAGTGTGTGAGGTAGATGACTGCACTCAGTCTAGCTACTTTACGGATCACATAAAACCGATTTCAGAAGGCGGCGAAAAGTGGGACTGGGAGAATTTTCAAGCACTATGCAAGTCTTGCAATGCGATAAAGACGGCAAAACAAAAACAAAGTTTACCTAATTAGCTTATTTTTTAATTCAAATTTGTAGCAATGATAGGAGCCGCAATATATGAACTACTAAACGTCACAGCCGTGACATCTTTAGTTAATGACATAAGCCCTATGATAGCCCGCAATGGAATAGAGGCTCCGTATATTGTGTTCAATGAGGACGGCACACCAGAGAATTTCAAAGGCGGTTATGGCATAGTCAATTATGAATTAATGATTGACGTGTACGCAAAGAAGGGAAGGGATAACGCAGGAGGTAAAGCCTATCTACTAGAATGCTATAATGCAATCGAGCCTATTTTAAACAGGTACAAAGGTACGGTAGCAAGTGTGGTAATAGATTCTATTTATCAAGTGAGTAAAGATGTACGCTATGACCAAATGAGCGAAGCTGCAAGGCTGACAATAGAATACAAAGTACGAGTTTTAGAAAATTAACCATAAACAAAAATAAGAATATGAGCATTACAATAGATATAATGATGGGACTCAATGGAGGTCTATTCATAGATGACACCGTAACAGGTACAGTAGATACCAACTACAGATGTGTTTACGCAAACGAGGACTGTGTGTTTTCAGTACTAACAGATATTAACGATGTAGACCTACTAGCAGAATGGGGACTCTCAGGCAAGACCATAGGCAAGGGAGCTATGCTAGGGAGTTCACACCACGTAGCACTAAAAACTATCACTGTAACTACGGGGTCAGTTCTTGCACTCAAAGGAGGCTCTTAATGTACGGTTTCGGGTTTCAATATGGCAAGATAAGTGGGGGTAGTGTAGGCGAAACATTAGCGAAAGCCTATCAAACACGTGTAGAAGATGATGGCGGCACTTATGAAAATGGACCGTGTTTAGTTGCATCATTAAATAGATTAAATGATATAAACGTATATGACGATGCAGGTTTAGTTCAGATAGCAAGTAGCTACAAGGTTAGTAAACTATTTAGTCAAAAGCCTACAAGCGGAGACGGCGACTTAACCTTCTCACGCAGCACAACGGCTACTAGAGTAAATGCTGATGGACTAATTGAAACAGTAGCTATTAATACTCCACGTTTAGACTTCACGGGTGGCGGTTGTGGTAAATATTTATTTGAGCCACAGAGGACTAATCTTTATTTAAATAGCGATACATTAGCAACCCAAAACATAACTACTTCTGCTAATAAGTATACAGTTTCTTTTGAAGGTACGGGCACCGTTACATTCTCAGGGACTTATGCAGGTAGCTTAGTAGGCACGGGGGCGAGTAATAGAGTTAGTTTAACTTTTACAGCAACATCAGGAACGCTAACTACTAGCATAAGCGGAAGTTGTACAAGTGCACAAGCAGAAGTAGGCTCATACCCTACATCCTACATACCAACAGCAGGAAGTGCAGTCACAAGAACGGCAGATATATCTCCAGCATTAACGGGAATATCTTCTTTGATTAATAGTACAGAAGGTGTGTTATATGCAAAAATAGCAGCACTAGGAACTATTAACAATGTTGCTGATATAATATCGATAGGAGACGGGACAATATCCAACCAAATAGCTATGTGGTACTCGAATGCCACAAATCAATTTAAAGTATTAATAAGACAGAGTGGGAATAAATTATTTTCTACAGTAACCCTTACGGATGCTCAAGCATTTATAAAAGTTGCTATTTCGTATAAAAGCGGAGTGTCTCGTGTTTATATAAACGGTATTCTTGTTGCGAGTAGTACAAGCGTATTTGCATTTACCGCACCGTTAAGCGTATTTCATTTAGGTGGTTCGGGATTAGGTGATTTTAACGGCAAAATAAAAGAACTTGCAATAATAAATAACGCACTCACACCGACAGAACTAGCAGAACTCACAACACTATGACACACCTAAGATACGAATTTAAAACGAGAGCTGCAATGCTCAAAACATTATCTAAGCACTACGCCACAGACGAAGAAGGTAACAAGTCCTTCAAAGATGGAGCTATAGTAGAGCTTGGCTTCAAATCTTCTTACAATGAAGAAACAGAAGTAAGCACAATTGTAACGGGTTATTTGGTAGACATTCTATGGAGTATAGAACCACCAAAATATAAGCAAGAAGTAACACCAAAAACGCCAGACCATACATTCGCAGGAATATGAACATACAAGAATTTTAATAAATGTTTGATTTATGTATAAAAATATGACAAAACAAGAACTCATATCTATTGCAACCCAGTGGGGAGAGACAGCATTCTACATCTTTATAGGCGGTGGAGTAAAATTAGCCTATGCATCCAGAAGTAAAGACATCAGCAAGAAGGTTGTGATAATTACATTTGTATTTGCCGTGTTTGCGGGGGTGATAGTCAATCAGATTATGCTTATTAACGGGTGGGTTCAATGGAGTGGGATAGCGACTTGTATAGCTGCACTGCTAGGTGATAGTCTAGTGACCTACTTACTTACGAATAGCAATAACATATTCCGCAGTTTCATAAATGCAGTGTTTAAGATAGACGTAAAAAACGATGACAAATAATTTCAGTAAATACGAGTTTGATTGCAAGTGTGGATGTGAAATGCCAGACAGTGTATTTGAAAATGTAAAGAAAGTAGCTCAGCAACTACAGAAAGTAAGAGATATTATATTTCAGCCTATAAAGATTAATAGCGGCTACAGATGCCCGTCTCATAATAAAGCGGTAGGAGGTGCTAGCAGGTCACAGCATCTACTAGGTACAGCATCAGATATAGTTGTGTCACAATACAATCCAAATGAAACATACGGTCTACTAGATAGCTTTATGGGCAAAGAAATACTGCAAGGTGGACTAGGTAGCTATAATACATTTACGCACTACGACATACGAGGTAATAAGGCTAGGTGGTAATTAGTCCCACGCTATAAAGTCAGTCCATACCCACTCATAATCTATCCACTCATAAACATAAGTACCTCTTAAATACACAGGGCATACGGTCTTTAGTGGCTCGCCTAATTTAGGCGGCTGCAAATCATCAAGAATAGATAGTCCAGTTACTTGTTTCATAATTTATATTTTTAACATCCAATATACACCATACACTTGAGGTGTACGGGGTGCATATTCGGGCGTTAGCAGTAATTTAAAGGAAACCAACCTATCGTATCGTTGAACTCAACAAAACGATGAAGTCCGCTATTGTCTTTTAATACTTTTGTTTTTATTTCACTGCCATCTTTTAAAACTGCAATAAACTCAAACCCTTCTTTGTTAGGTATTAGTGCTAATTCTTTCATTTTTAAGTTCTTTATTTGATTAATATTCAATTACTTATATCCACAGAAGGTTATTGATAACCTTCTGTGGAATTTTTGTGAGACAGGTTGGATTCGAACCAACAACCCTATTTTATTAAGTACGCTAATACTTTTTTATTTATGTTTTTTATACTATTCGTTAAAGCAAAAGCACTACTACCCTAGCAACTATTAAAGCTCCACAGATAATAAAACCTTTACGATTTCTTTTTAACTTCCTTTTCTTATCACTCAGCTCTACATCCTTATCATTTATAATACTTGCAAGGTTTATAATTTGCTCTTCGTTTAAGGTGTTTCTAGCGTTGTTTAAGCCATCCTTTATATTGTTTAGACTGTCTATATCCTTACACTTTAAAACCTCGTTAATTAGCACGGTGTAGCGTACGTTGTCATCCTTGTATAATTTAATAGGAGTATGTACAGAATCACTCCGTAATACTTCTATCAATGTCGTGTCTGAGATTTGCCCGAATAGCGAGCTGCTGAGTATCATTGCTAGTATTAATGTATATAATTTCATTTATGGTTTTTGTTTTGTATCTAATTACTGTTTTAGTTTCTTCAATCTCTACAGTATCTATCTTGTGGGATAGGCTGTCTATCTGGTGTAGGTAGTAGTCGTAGTTTGGTTCCTTTGTTTTGGATAGCTGGGAGTATACAATCCCTATGCCTATGCTTAGTAGTATTATTACTGCTCCTAATGCTATGTTTACTTTGTTCATATATTTTTCTTTAATAATATGTTTTGCATAATAATCTACTTCTTTTTTAATCTTCTCAGAAGTTTCGCTAATTATATTATGTGCTAGTTTGCTTTTCATATATTTTTTCTTATAAAGGATTTAACTAACTGCACTACTCCGTTTACTGCAAAAAATAGTACTATGTAAAGTATTATTGTAAATCCGAGCCATCGCCAAAATACTCCTAAAATGTATTCTAATATTTCTAACATATCTTTTTCGTTACTTCAAATGTACACATTAATAACACGTGGAATCATTCTAAATAGTGGGGTAAGTAAATACGATTATATTTGCAGTTCATTTCAGCCTAATGTTCTAATTAGGCATTTAACTTTTTTCGTAGAAGCCACTGGTCATTCGGTGGCTTTGTTATTTGTAATCATTCTATCCTATAAAAGTAGTTCTAAATGTGGATAACTGAACTATATTTGCAGTAACGAAAAAAGAAATAGAAATTATGACACACACATTAAACGTATCAGCAAATCAATCAGCCCGCACATTCACAATCACAAGAAACGGATTAAAGTACAGAACTTGTCAGATGACCCATCAGGAATTTGACGAATGTCAAGATAACACAGACAGTGACTGGGAAACGTTTATGAGATATGGTGATTACTACAAAGTATAAACGCAACTAACAAAATAAGAAAATGATAAAAGAAACTGTAGAAATTGATGGATGGGTTGTTGAAATTAGATGCCCTAAAGATGCTGACCAATCGTATAAAAACGAGGTTGCAAGAGAATTAATAGAAATGAAAATGAATGGAGATTTCGAAGATTATCAATACTAAACAAATACCATTTTGTTGATGTCAACAAAATGGTGTATTAAAAACTAATAAAATAAATAATTATGATAATAAGCACAACAAAATTTATGACAGACGAGTATCACTCTACTGTACAACTCGCAGCAAAAGAAGGTGACTATGGCTACCTACGAATTAAAACAGGGTGTAACCTATTCAAAGAAGAGCTCCAAGAAATGGACACAGAAGAGCTATTCGAGCTGTGGCTAATCCACAGAGACGACGAGATAGGAGACTATGCCAAGCCTATCGAGTGGAATCCATTAATGGCGGACTACATCCAAGAGGGTAGAGATTTAGATCAACTAGAAGATGACAGACAGTCAATATAATTATGAAAAAAATAGATAAAATACTAGAAGCACTTGCTGAAAGGCAAAAGGACTTGTGCAACCTGCCACAAACAGAAGATAACCTAATAAAAAGGGGCGAGAATTTAACAAGTAGAAACATCATATTTGAAATAATAGCAAATGAAAACAATAGATAAAGTAAAAGAACTACTAAAGGAGCATCCACACCTGAGAGATAACAGAGAGTATTTAATAGATAAAATGCTTTGTATTTACGGATTGACAGAAGAGGAATCTATAATAGTGGCTAAGCACTTCACCAAGGCTGCAAGTATAGTAAGAGCATCGTGCCGTCTACAGCAAACTAATCCAGAGCTACGAGGTAAGAACTACCAGAGCAGGGTAAACAAGGCGGAGCAGGAGAGGGTAAAGGAATTGCTAGGGTATGGTAAGTTACCACACGATAAAGATAAGCCTTTAGATTACGAAGGATATACTGCGGGTAAAATTGTAGACGATGGTAAAGGAGGTTTTAGAGTTCAATTTAAAAGGAAATGATAAACATAACCAACGAAGACAATATGGCTATGATGGCTAGGTATCCAGATAACTATTTTGATTTAGCTATTGTTGACCCACCTTATGGTATTAATGCTGACGAAGTTCAAAACAAAAAAGAGGGTAATAATGGGTATAAAACCTATAAAAAAACTGAATGGGATTCTAAAATACACGATTTAAAATATTTTGACGAGTTAAAAAGAGTTTCTAAAAATCAAATTATTTGGGGTGCTAATTATATGACAATGTTTTTACCTGCTAGTATGGGTTGGATTATGTGGGATAAAGGGCAAAGGAATTTTTCTCACTCAGATGGGGAACTTGCTTATTCATCTTTTGATAGGGCTTTAAGAATATTTACAATGCCAAGAGGAACGGCTTTATCTGAGGCAAATAGAACAGGAGGTAAAATACACCCAACTCAAAAACCCGTCAAGCTATACGAGTGGCTTCTAAAGAACTATGCCAAGCAAGGCGATAAGATACTAGACACACACGGAGGAAGTCTCTCTATTGCTCTCGCAGTCCACAACGTGAACCATATAGATAAGATGGACTTAACGCTAGACGTATGCGAGCTAGACACGGACTACTATAATGACGGAGTAACAAGATACAAGAACCACATAAAACAATTAACAATATTTTGAGTAAAGCCACACCAGTAATAGAGCTGACCATCCTAATCAGAAGAGTACAGCACTTGATGTATAAGATAGAATTTAAAGACCAGCGATTAAAAAACACAATGGTAACAATTAACAGAATGGTAGATGACCATACTAGAGCCTTTGAAACGCACAGCGATGAGGTAGGAGAAGGGATTGACAATTTAACAGAAGAATACTTTAGATTATTAGACAGTATAGAATTATGATATACACAAGCAAAAGACCAAAGATAAGCCCGTATGTTTTCGCAGGATTGGTAGAAGGGGATTACGGATTAAAGAGTGAGGACTACATCCTAGATATAGTATGCAGACACTTCAATGTAACTAAGTACCAGGTAGCCAGTGCAAGCCGCAAGAGGAACTTTGTGCTACCTAGACAGATAGTATGTCACTTCATAAAGAAGTACACGCTAATGAAACTAAAAGAAATAGGTTTTTTTATGGGGGGCAGGGATCACAGCACGATAATGCACTCCATCACTGCAATAGATAATCTAATCAAAACAGATAAGGCATTCGGTAGAGAGTACCAACTAATAGAAGATAAGTTGTAATGAGTAAAATTAATTTTACTAGGCTAAGCAAAAAAGAGGCAAGAAAAAAGGGGGCTCACTATGATATATTTGTAGAAGCTACATACACACACAAATTAATTAAAACAGAAATGAAAAAAGAAATACCAGATACTAAAGATTAAAAGCGTATATTCGCAGTAAGTTATTACCGTGCAGGGCTAAATATAACAAAGATAATAAGACCTCAGGGGATTCGCTGCACCGATGAACCTAAGGTCTTTTTTTATGCAAAAAATTTACAATGAAAGTACACGTAGAAATATATGATTCAAACAATGATTTACCCAAAGACGTAGTAGCACACAAACACTGGAAAAAATTAATTGTATTAGTTGGTAGAGATATGCACCCAGAAGATGCAGCTAATGAGATGTTCTTAGACGGTGGCAGTAAAACATTCTTATACCCTAAGCATCATAGTATGGTTAAGGTCGGGCATTATTTAGACAATACAGCCCTATACTCTGAAATTGATAATGATATTCTTAAAGAATTATTAAGCCAAAATTATTTTAAGATTGAATATGTAATTATTACAGAGGAGAATATAAAAGTTCTTGCATCTGTTTGCACTCACCCTATTGATTTAGTCTAATTATGAAGAAAACAAAAAGAAAGGCATTTAATTTTATGCGTAGTTATTTTGATGTTCTTAATGAACTAAAAGAAGATAGCGACAAACTAAACTTTTTGATGTCAATAATTAATAAGCAATTCTTAAACGAAGATCCAAAAGAATTAGATTTTGTAGTTAAACTATGCTATGAGAGTCAAAGACATTCTATAGAATCTAGTGTAAAGGGTTGGGTAAGAGCTGCTAAGACTGACCTAGAGGGCAACCCTATAACTGACCCCGTGACGGTCACCCCCACCCCCCTAGGGACTGACCCCCAGACCCACCCCAAGGAAGAGGAAGAGAAAGGGGAAGTAGAAGAAGAAGAGAAAGTAAAAGAGAAAGAGAAATTAAAAAAGAGTAACGAATTAGTTAAACTTGAATTTCTTAACTGCTCTGAACAATACTTTACAGACAAAGCTAGAATATTGAAAGTATCAGTAGCCACTATTAAAAAAGAGGCGGAAGAGTTTTGGCTAGATAACTACCAAGATAGTGCAGACAAACTTTCCTTTAATGATGTAAGGAGGCACTTTGGAAACTGGGCAAAGAAACAAGACATAAAAGATATATCAGACATAAGAAGAAGAATACCTATAAACTAATGATAAGCGAGATAATATATTGCATAGGTAGCCAGAAGGTACACACAGTAGAACTTAGAGGGCAAAATGAAAACGCTATTGTTTGTCCTGAGTGCAGCCATTCAAGAAAAAAGAAAACTGATAAGTGTTTAGGATACAACTATGGGAAAGAAATAGGGCATTGCAACCACTGCGAGGAGAGATTTGTAAAGTATAAAGAGTTTGAAAAAAAACAGGATTACTTTGTACCAGCATTTGATAACCGCACAGAGCTAAGTGATAAGGCTGTGAAGTGGTTCTTAGATAAAAGGCTAATAGGTCAAACCACACTAAGCAAAATGAACGTTAGTAGTTGCTCTGAGTTTATGCCACAGACAGGCAAAGAAATGAATTGCATAGCGTTTCCATTCTACAGAAATAGTAAGTTAGTAAATGTTAAATTTAGAGACGGCAAAAAGAATTTTAAACTATCTAAAGGTGCTGAGGTTATCTGGTATAACTATGATGCAATAAAATCAAATGAAGTAATCATAACAGAGGGTGAGATAGATGCACTAACATTTATTAATGATGGATTTGATAACGTTATTAGCGTGCCTAATGGTGCAAGTGTAGGATCAATGGACTATCTAAACATCGAAGAACTAAAGCACGTAGAAAAGTTTTATTTAGCAGTAGACAATGATAGCAAAGGTTTACAGTTAAGAAATGAGTTTGTTAGAAGGTTAGGTGCTGAACGCTGCAAGGTGTGTACATTCAAAGAGTACAAGGATGCTAACGAATACTATGTAAACAATGGTCACGGCTCTTTAAAAGATGTATTAGACAACGCTAAGCATCCAAAGGTAGAAGATGTAATAACCTTAGAAGATTTTGAAAAGGATGCAGATTATCTTTTAGCTAACGGACTAGTGAAAGGTTTAGGTCTTAGAATAAATAAGCTAGACGATCACATAAGATTTGAAACGAGTAGAGTAATGGTAGTAACAGGCGTGCCATCAAGTGGTAAATCAAACTTTGTAGACTTCATTAATTGCAGGCTAAATGTTTTATACGGTTGGAAGGTGGGGTATTGGTCGCCTGAGTCTGCACCATACGAGAGCCATTTAGCAAGCATAGAGAGCATATTAGTAGGTAAGACGTATGATGCGAAGTACATCAAACCAAGCGAGCACATAAACGCTAAGAACCACATTAGGAAAAACTTCTTTTGGATTAACCCCGATAACGTTTATGAAACAGATCCGATACTTGCAAAGTTTGAATTTATGGTAAAAGCACACGGGGTTAAAATAGTTTGTATAGACCCGTTTACTAATATATCTACGGACGAACCTAACGAGCGAAAGTTTATAAAAGACTTACTTAATAAGCTGACTAGGTTTGCAAAGAAATTTGATGTACTGGTGCAGCTAGTGGCACATCCTAAGAAGATGGAGCGAAATAAGGAAGGTGTAATACCTATCCCTTCAATGTATGACATAAGCGGTAGTGCTGACTTTTGGAATAAATGCGACTATGGCATAGCATTAGGACGTGAGTATGACATAGAAAACAGAAAGCTATTAAGTAACGGTACAGTAGTAGTACACAAAGTAAAGCTAAAGACATTAGGAGAAACAGGGGCATTCGATTTTGATTATGATGTAATAAATAACAGATACAGAAGTCAATATAAAGAAAGTGATAGT
>Ga0222708_1000121_pt1 | contig 22564 bp, 22 predicted proteins | sample AntAcemetage1576_FD_179806 | JGI IMG/M metagenome (GOLD analysis project Ga0222708, IMG submission 179806) | Saline water microbial communities from Ace Lake, Antarctica - #1576 | ecosystem: Environmental > Aquatic > Non-marine Saline and Alkaline > Saline | place: Antarctica: Ace Lake... | reverse complement strand
TTTTAGTAGGTTGTGCTAATTTTACTACTGCTAACAAATCATTGTTATCATTATATAACCCTATTGTTGTAACATAAGGACTAAAATCATCATCTACAAAATTTTTAATATCACCATTAGAACCAGTCACTACTGTTGGATTAGTTGAATAATTATATTCATTTTCTCCTACGGTGCAAATTAATTCTTTTTCATATATAATATGATTATTTTTAAAACTTAGCATATTAACAGAAGTTATTTATGTGTTGTCTAGTTAAAATATATGTATCTTCTACTACATTTCCTTTTAATACTTGAATAGTAATCCTACTAATAAGGTTATTATTTTGGGTTTGGGCAGCATCTAATCCTAAATTATATGTTTTCTTAGATGTAATAACTTCATTAATATTAGAAGCAACTTGATTTACCCCTGTACAAAAACCTGGAGCGTAAACTGCTGTACCAGTTTTAGTAATTCGTACTGTCCTAGAAGTAGATGTACCTCTAGGTAATTGTACTGTTATCCCAACACAAGTATAACATGAGGTTGTTGATGGAAATCCTGCTATTAATGATGCTGGTAATTCTTGGGGTGGACATGATGTTGATTTTGTTGGAGAATAATCACTAATATTTTCTCCACCACAATCAAAATAACATCTAAAATATATTGGTGTTGTTTTACTAATAGGTAAACTAGATAAATCAGATATATTAACACTAAAAATTGCATTACTTGTTGCTGATTTACTAAAAGTACCTACATTTGTACTAAAAGTAGCACTAGTACTATATTCAACAAATAATGTAGTAGCTTCTGTACTTAAATTAACAAATAATGTATATGTTCTATCCGGTACAGGATTAGTACAATTATTAGCTGATAAACTTACAAAAGTTGGTATTGGACATTCATCAACTACTGGGCAATTTTCTAAATCTTGTTCTCTATAAACATATTCATTATCACATAATGAAGCTGAAGTAAAACCACTTCCACTATTAAAAGTTTCATTAAATGATGCCGATACTATAGACCCTGAATTTGGACCTGAAGTAAAAACTTGTATTACTGAAGGATGTATTATAAAACCTGTGTTTGCCATTATTTAATTATATTTGTTCACAAAATGATCCACTATAAATATATTCTCTACCTTCTACTGATTGAGTAATTACAGTACTTGCACACCCATTTTCATCAAGAGCATATATTGTCATATCAAATGCATCTTGAGTATCATATATTAATTCTGTGGATTCGTTTATTGTAATATATGTATTATCTGGTGTTTGGATATAATATGTATAACTTCCACTACCACCATTTCCATTTATATTTACTGTTGGGTAACATCTTTCATCATATGATACTGATGATGTTATTGTTAATATATCTGGAGATATAATATTTATACTACTAGTAAAGGTACATCCTCTATTATCAGTTACTTCAATATCATAACTACCTGTATGTAAAAAGTTTACACTTGATGTAGTAAATATTCTTGAATCTGGATATATTATTCTTGTTGAATAAGGAGTATTACCACCATTTATATTTGTTATATTTATAGAACCATTACTACCACCAAAACAAGTAACATTATTAAGTGAACTGGTTATGGAAATAGGTATTTCTTGGTTAATAGTAATATTATTATTAAAACTACAATTACCACCGCCATCAATTAATAATTCATAATTTCCTACTCCTATTGTATATTCTATATTTGTATTTAATTCTGTTCCAGAACCGCTAATAAAATAAGTAAAATCTTCACTTGAATTAACAATTATAGAACCATTATTTGGATTACAAAAGGATGATGATAATAATGTTATAGTATAATTAGGCTCTGGAAATCTTGTTCTAAAACTTTGAGTAATTTCATTTTCTAAATAATCCTTAATATAAATAGTTCCAGTATCTGTTGGGAAAAATGAAGAGGAAGATACTCCTATATTATAAAATCCACTTAATTGTGTATAATTAACCCCATCTAATGACCAAGCATAAACAGGAATACCACCTTCTATATTAAAAGAAAAATCTGTGGAAGATGAAGTATCACAACTTACTCCTACATTTAAATTACTAATTTGTAAAGGACCTGATGTAATAGTAATAGTTAATATACCTATATTACTTGTTAAACCATTATTATTATCAATAGTATAACCAACTTTAAAAACACCTGGTATAAATGATTTTTGGTTTTGGATAATTTGTATTGAATCTTCCGCATTAATAAATACATCGGGAAAATCTTCCCCTTCTAATGGAACTAATGTAATACTACTATAATCAATACCCCCACAGTCACTAAAATCATTTTGAGTTACATCAAAATCTTGAGGTTGTTGGGTATTTATATATCTATAATAATTATTTACTGCTGTTGGAGGTGAACCAAATATACAAATATAATCTTGGTTTGTAATTATTATTAAACCAGCTGAATATAAAACATTTCCTATATAGTTTTCAGGTACTGTTCCATTTTCAATAAAATCTAAATATGTATTTTCATTACCAAAATCAAATAAATTACCTTCACCATCATCTTTAATATATAAATCAGTTTCTACTTCATCAATTAAATAATCTTGAAGTTGGATATCTATACTTTTGGGAGTTAATCTTGAACCATATAATTGTGTATCTAATGATATTACTGTAATTAAATCACCCGCCCCTAATGTAAATGGATTAAAATCATATAATTGTGTGGTATCATATAATGTACCATTTACATCATACAATCCTGAAATACCAGCAAATGAAGATCCAGTAACTTGTCCTAATCTTCTTAATGTAGTATTAAATGAACCTGAATAGTATGTTGATTCTTCAAAGTTTTCATATCTTGAAGATGATAAAAATAATTGATCTGAATTATCGTAATTTTTATAGAATAAATGACGAATATTATTAAATACTAATCTTCTATACTCATTATTTGAAGTTCTATTATCATTATTAGCATCAAAATAATTCCTTTTATTTATAGGTGTATTTTCCCCAATATATATTGTAACGCCTTTAGTTTCTATTGATGGATCAACAGTATAACTTTTATTGGCAATATATTTTGATACATTACTGGAATTAATTTTTTTATAAGCTAGATTCATTCTTAGAAGTCTAATTTGACCTTATATAATGCTTCTGATGTAAAATCTTTTTTAATTGGTTTACTTAATTTCGCTACAGCTAATAATTCATTATTATCATTATATAACCCTATTGTTGTTACGTAAGTTCTTGGATTAGAAATTAGTGATGAAAATATAAAATCACCATTATTATCTACCATAGATGGGTTAGTTGAGTAATTATATTCACTATTTTTCACTCTAACAAAAACATAATCAGATGTTATTGTCTCTTCGCTATTTAAACTAAACAAACTACCACTAGCAATATATTGAAATAATTTATTGTTATTTGTTTCTAAACTTGAAGCAGTTTGAGTTTCATCAATTGATAAATCTAAACCTCCACTTACAAATGGTAACGATAAAGCTCTTGGATTTAATAATAACATACCTACATCTGGAAGGAATAAACCATATGAACCAGAAACAGTATAACCAGCAGAAACACCAGAAGTTATTGGGGTTGAAGTTGCAGTACCATCACTACCACTTACTATGTTAAACACTCTACCAGCATCGTTATAAGAAACACTTGTTATATCTTTTACGTCACTAGTTAATTTTAAAGTTCCATCAGCATTACCTAATTGAATGTTAAAGGTATGAGGATAGATTTTCTCTTTATATCTATTTCTTTTGATATTAACAACAAATATATCTCTTGAAGAATTATTACCATTACCAAAATTAATTTGTGTATTTTCATCACCAGTTATTAATGTTCTAGTTTGACCATAAATTACTCTGGATGGTGATAAATTAGGAACTAATGTATTATACAGAGCTGAACCTGATCCTTCTTGGTGACCATAAGTAACAGAAAATTCAACAGGGGCATTTGCATTTGTAGTTGGATTTAAACGATATATGTTTAAATATGGTCCTGTTGGTGTTGGATCCTGGAAAAAATTAGTTAAACTAATAGTGTCATTACTCCATAAAGTAGAGACTATTGAATCTGAACTAATTGAAATTTCTTCTGGATTTATTGTTGTAAAACTCATGTTTAGTTATTTGATTTATTTAATACTACTGGTACTGTTATTCTTGCACCTGAATCTCTGCCAACTATAGTTAATATTGTTGAGATTGTTGTGTTTGTACCAAATAATGTATTAATATTTGTACCTGTTAAGTTTAATGTTGTACCTAGTACTGTTCTAGATACATTTGTTCCATTTACATTTGTAGAATCAGTAGAAGAATTACTAATACCTACTCCTTCAAAGTTAGATAATAATCTTGAATCACCTATTGTAAAAGTATATCCTGAAGATTCAAATGTACTATCTGCACCTAAATAATTTAATGTTTGAGGAGTTACACTTAAAGTAGCACCTTGTTTTAAACTAATTGAATTATAACCTACGTTTAGTACAGGTATTCTTGATGTTCCTCTAGGTAAAGTAATTAATTTATACTTCATTATTTGAGTTTCATCAGGAAATGCTTCTAATACAGGTGTATTTTCGATAGCTTCTCCAAAAAATGCTGAACCTGATGGATGATCTGGATTGTATAATGTATAATCTATTTCATCGTCAGACAAAGCAAATTGTGTAATTCTAAAAGAGCCATCATTTTTAGCTAAAAGTTCTCTTCCCTTTTTAGTTAAAATAGCATCTAATGTAAAGTTTGTATTTGATAAATATCCCATGTTACTATATTGTTATTAATAAATATATAATTTTTAAATTAAGTTTTGATTTCTTAGTCTTTTAATAATATTACCTGCCTTTTCTTTTAATTCATTTGGTAAATTACCTGGTAAGACTATACCTGGTGATGTTTTTCCTATGTTTTTAGAACCTATACTGATTATGTTAGTTTCATTTGCTATTCTAGACATAAAAATAATATTTTGAATTGCATTAGCAAATGATCCATCTGTTGGGAAATCTAAACATGCTTCATTAGGTATCTCTTGTGTTAATTCAAATATTAATCTTTCACTATTCGATATAATAGGAAAATCATTTGGGAAAATAATATTCTTAATTTCATTCTCAAAATTAATTGGGAATACTTTTGAATTAATATTATAAAATTTAATTAAGTCTCCTACTTTTATATTAAATATATTTTCAACATCTTGATATCCAGAGTTACTTAATATTGGGGATGTTTGAGTTATTTGATTATTATTAGTATTAATATATTCATAAAATATTCTAGATAAATCTAATGAAGATTCTAATAATATATATTTATTATTCTTCTTTACTCTTTTAAAATAATAATTATTTATAGGTAACGATCCTGATAAAAACCCGTTATCATATACTGTTTTTAAGTAAATATTTGTAGGAGGTTGAGTATAAAAATAAGGATTACCATTTTTTAATACATTTCCTATATCTATTACTGGTTCTGATGTAATTTGGAAATTTGATAGACCTATTCTTCTGAATTCTGAACGATTTCTTATAAGACCTTCTATATTATTTATTGTTCTTAATTTAAATTCCCCACCAGCATTTCCAAAAGGTATAACTACTAATCCCTCTATAGGGAATGTTATAGACATAGAAAAACCATCAGATTCTATTGGGAAATTAATATTATTACCTATACTATAATCTGGTGTATCACCAAAACTATTAAAGGCATTACTATTTACAACACTTCCAGTAACATTTAATACATTTATTATCATTGAAGATGCACCATTTCCACCAAAATTATCTATTCCATTAGGAATATTTTCAGGACCAACATAAACTTGTGTTGTAGGACCTGAGAAGTTACGATCTCCCCAAAATTGAATATCTACACCTGCTGGTATTTGGGCTGAATTGATTCTATCATTTGAACCTTGGAGTGAAGCTGGGGTAATACTATTATTTCCAAAATCAGAATATCTACCTGGTTCTGCAGTCCATTTAGTTCCAATGTAATTATCACTATCAAAAAAATTGCTTATTAAATTTGACGGTGGATTAAGAGTTATTGTAATTGTAAGTGAACCTGATATTTCTTGTATTAATTCATCTTGAGCGGGTGTATTTCTACTAGCTTGGACTAATATACCACTATTTAGTAAGGCTGAAATATTACTAGTAGGTTGATTATAACCTGGTGATACTAATACTGGTGTTTCTAGTGATATATCACCAATTTGTATAGCTGATGATGAGAATGAAGAAGTTACTAAATCAATACTTGTATTAATCTGTCTGATTTCTGTTTCTAATTCAAATTCTAATCTATTATGAATTGATGTATTAACTGTAAGGTTTTGAGCTATTGGACTAAATTCAAACCCTCCAGCAAATATACCTTTAACACCATCTATCTTTTTTTGGTTACTTGGTGTTTGATTATCATCTAATAAAATATCAACAGTATTACTATTAAAAATACTTTGAACATCAAATAAATTATTATTTTGAGGAGATAAATTAGTAATATTACCATCTCCATCAATTAAATATTTAATATTTATATTACTTCTACCTGGTAAAGATAGTGGTTGGTCTGTAATTTCATTAAAATAACCAAATTTAATTTGTTTATATTCTATATTTGGTTCCTTCCCATATGAAATATCTCCATCAGTATATATATTTAATTTTGCTGATGTTGTTTTGCTTCCTTCGTATCTAGGAATAGTATGTCTTTTAATATAATAATTAGAACTCTGTAATTCAGCTTCAATAATAGAATCACTTTCACCTACTAAAAATGCCCTTGAAATTAATTCAGCATTACTAGGTATATTAATATTACTACTATAATCAGCTAAATAACGAAATGGAGATTTTAATGATTTAGTTATATTATTTTCTAACGGATTAACAATAGATTTACTGTAATTTTTGATAATATCAATATCATCAGATATTATGCTGTTACGTTGTTTTACTACATTATTTTCAGGTAATTCATATACAGTAACTTCAGAACCATCATAATCGGCATTGAAGGATTCTATATTATCATTTTTATAAATTTCAATAATACCTTTAGTGGTATGGAAAGATTTAGATGAGGCTGTATTAATTATAGTATCAAATGCTGCACTACCTGTTATAAAAGCAGTGTCTATTATTCCTTCATTATATTCATTAGAAAAAGTGGGTTCGAATTTTTGTACTTTATTCCTTTCTAATAAATTCGGTTTTACAACAAATCCATTAATATTATTAGCTTTTGCGGGAACAAAATCCTTTATCATTTTTAATAAAGAATTATCCAAATATGATAATAATTTAATAATATCAATTAAGTCAGATTTACCACTATATTTTTGAAAATATTCTTTATTTAAAGTAATTAAATCAGGATATTCTGTTGAATAATTTGAAGCATCTCCAATATATTCATCTAATGAAAAATTACCTAATTGTTTTACAATATCATCATTTATTGAATCTGTAGCTGAAATGCCTACTTCTAATTTTGAGGAATTTAATGATGGTTGGATTATTGGTTTTTTAATAATTGAAACAGATGGTGATAAAGTATTATCGAATAATATATTATTATCTTCTATTTTAACTTTTTGATTAGACTCAATATTTATATATCCATCTGTGTTATTAACTAAATAATCTTCAAAATTTTCAGAATATGTAATAATACCTGATCCAGTAGCTACTGAAGAGGCACTAATAAAAGTATCTATCCTATTTGGGTGAACAGAAACAAATGATGTGGTTTCGTTATTATCTAATTCTGAACCTAATGGAAGTCTATAAATTAAGTTATTATAAGAACCTGTTTCGTTTAAATATGAATATGATTTTGGATTTAATGTATGATTTTTAAAATCATCATCTAAAACTGGTCCAGTCCAATATCTAAATTCTTGAAAAACACCTAATGCTGGATTAACATTATTTCCTAATATAAATTCGTTTGTTTCATCCCAAGATGAATTAAAAGATGATGATAATGAACCATCTATTACTAGGGAAGCTGATTGGAAATAATTTATACCATATTCATCTTTATTAGCAATTAGTAATTGGTATGTATTATTTGATCCACTTTCACTTGCTCTTAAATCCTCTGATCTTCTAATTAAAAAATTCCACCAATCCCCATTAAATATAGGTAATGTAATAAAATCACTAGAATCAGAATCACCTAAATTGTTATAAAGTTCTAAACTAATTTCTCCATTTTCACTACCACTAATATAATCAATATTAATATTAATACCAGAACCACTAATTAAGGATGGAGTATCACCATCTGTAGGAAGAACACCAATATGTTTATATCTAAACTCAATTGAATCTGGTTTAACATCATTGAATGAATTTGATATGAATTGTTGTGTTGTAGGAAGGAAAGGTATTGATATACTACCACTTTCTAAATTTAAAGCATAATTAAATTTATCGGTAATTTGGTCAATACTACCCGAATCTTTGGTAGTTCCTCCAAATTCTTTAATACGTAATATTTCATTACTTAAACCAAAAGAACTAAATAAAACACGCAGTCCTTTTCTTGTACCTTTACTCTTTAATAAATAAGGTAAATTATGGTAAATTCTTTTGTAATTTTCTTTTACAATATCATTTGCAGGTATTGTATAATCAGAAGCACTAATATAAGTATTTATATCTAATGAACCTGTTGTTGGAATAAATGTTCCGTCTGGATTTATACCAAATGTAGATAAGAAAATATTATCTTGATTCCTTGAATTAGTATATAATTTTATACCAAATGATTTTAATGTTTCTCCAACTAAATCTTTTGAAATACCAAAGTCAATTCTATTATCATTTATATTTTTATTTGAAATATCTTTAATATAAGTCCAAATATAATCAAAATGTTGACCTAACATTGATGTTAATATCTCTAATTGGGAATTTTGTGGGTCTTCTTTAATATATTCTGGTAAATTATTCCATAAATAATCCCTATTCTCAATATCATAATTTTCAGCATCTAATAAGATACCTCCATAGTATTGAGAAGAATTATCTGTACTACCTAACCACTGTAATGATGCAGTAGATGTTGTAGGTAAATTAGTAAATGGGAAAGCTCCTGTTTTAGGGTATGTTGTACTTCCTGATTTGTAATATAAGTATTTTTCATACCCATCAAATCCTTGAACTAAAGTATTTATTTGATTTTCAATATTTAATATTGATTGAGTAATACTTCCTGTATTAGTAATATTATTTAAACTTGTTAAATCAGATTCAAGTCTTTCTATTTGACCTAATTTATATACAAAATTTTCAATCCTTGATTGAGCAGAAGAAAAATGGATAAAATTATCAAAAGTAGAATAGTCTACATTTATTTTCACTGCATCTTGTAAATCACCTTCTAACCTATTTAATAAAGATGCAGAAGTATTACCTAATATATTAGTAATATTTAAATATGGAGTACTTGTACTTACACTTTCGTTAATATCAATATCAAAATTAGGACCTTTTAATAAAATCCCCTCATTATTTGTAGTAGTAGTAAACTCTCTATTTACTGTAAATGAATATTGGTCTGAAATTATGTCAGCTACCCATAATGTATCTTTTAACTGATAAGTATTAGGTAACGGTTCATATAATTTAATATATAAACTTGGGGTGGTAGTATTTACATTATCTAATGCAATATTTACACCAATTATTTGGCTATTATCACCAAAATTTAATATGAAATCGGAATAGAAATTATTTTCGTTTCTATTTGCAATATATTCAATATATAAAGATTGTAATTCTAAAAATTCAATGTTGTTAGAAGTTATCTTTAATTCTGTTCTATCCCTAGAAATTTCTTTAATAAAGAATCTATTACTATTTGTACTATTAAATAATAATCTGTGGAAATTATAAACTAAATTAAATTTACCTTTATCATACCCTAAACTAATAATATTTTGTTCTGGGTTTAATATTAAATCTGTAAAAAATTCACTATTATTTTTATTATTCCCAGTAGTATATTGAGTGAAATTATAATCAGATTCTAATATATTTCCTGAATTCGATATTAAGTGAAATTCAACGACGTCATTAACACCACCAAATTCTTTATTAATTTTGAATGGATTTAGAATATCAATATCATTTTGTTCGTAATCTTGGGAAACAAAACGATTTATTTCAGTATTTACAATTTTAAAGTTATCCATTTATTATTGTGTTAGTTCATCTACTATTTGTTTTAACTCTAAGTTTTCTAATCTTAATTGGTTAATTTCTTCTAATAATAAATCAACTTCATCTGTATTTTGAGAAATACCTAAATATTCAGTACTTCTTTTAATTAAATATTGGTGAGAATCAACTTCTCCAGTTAATGGTATTTCATAAAATAATGTATTATATGCATCAAAAAAATCATCTTGGGTAATTTCATCTACTACCTCTTCTAGTGTTGGTGTGATTAATTGACTAAATACAGTATCAACAACTTTAGGGTATTCTATTTTAGGGAATGTAGTTTTGTTTAAAGAAACTTTTATAGACATTATTTTTTAATTCTAAAATGAGCATAATTATTATCTATGATAATATCTTCTCCATTAATATTTGTTTTTATTATAATTTGGTAAAACCTTTCTGGTTCTAAACCATTACAATATAATGTAAAATAATTACCCTCTTCGTCAGCTCCAATTTTAGTTCCAATAGAATCAAAATCAACTATTATTTCGTCAGTTTTAACATCTTTTATTGACCAATAACTTTCACTAGGTAATATTTTATTTTCTAAGTATACAGAACTTGTTGTGAACGATCTAGTAGGAAATATATCTCTACATAATACTCTTATCTTAACAACCTCTGTCTCTTTATAAATATTTTTATTAGTAATTTTTGTTGCGAAACTGTTATTAGTTAGTTCATCTAGTGATGAAGAATAATTAGTATCTTCCCATTTAAACTCTAATGATGGAGGATATATTGTATGAGTGTCTCCTCCAAAATATTTTAATTCAATATCAGCTGATGATGATTCAATTTGATTAGTATTTTTAATTAAAATTCTATTATTATTATTTATTAAATTAGTAACATTAACATTAATATCTTTACTATCTCTATAATTAAATGATTGGGTAACAGAACTACCTGTTGTATTACCTCCAACCCAAATTTCAAATGAATTTGAAAGTGGTGCAGGTCTTAACCAAGTTGCCCCATTTGCTGGATTAGTAGAATCTGCGTTTCTTCCTGTACCCATATCCCAACTTGAAGATATTGATGAAAATTCTATACTATAATTTAAAGGTATATTATTAGCATAAGCCATATACATTTTTAAATTACTTATATAACTACCAGTTATTAAAGATAAAACATTTTGTATTTCATCATTATCAAATTCAATTAATATTCTTTTTAAACCACCAGTCAAACTAGATAATTCCAGTATTTCATCCCTACCATAATTATTATTTGGTAAATTTTCATCTACATAAGTGTCTTTCGACGGGAATATTTTATATACTGCCATTATTAATTTATTTAAAAGGTTACTGATCTACCTTGGATATCAGTATTTGGGTATTTCAATTCGAATACACTTGGGTCTAATGAAGGGTAAATAACATCATTTACTGTTGCTCCCTTAATATCATATCCATATTTCGAGTATCCATTATCAACACCACTTTTGTTTACGATTTCTATTTTTTTAACTGTTTGTACTCCTTCTACCCTATCTAATAATGTGTATATTTCTGATAAAATAATAGGTTGATTTATTCTCCATTTATCAACATTAAAATAATCTTTTAATACAGTTAAACAATTATTAATTACTGTTCTATTATTAAAATTTGGTCTTAATGTAATATCGAAATTAAGTCCTATATTAATAATAAAAGCGTCTTTTATATTTATAGCATCTGTTAATAACCTATACTCATTTAGATAAGTTTGTAAATTAAGTTTTAATGCTCTATTTGCTATTTCTAAATTTGAATTTGCATTCTTTGATAAAATATAAATATTAAATAAATTTTTATCAATATTCTCTGTATTTTTATTTACATGAGCTTTTGAAATCAAACCAAACTCAGCAGGTAAAGATAAAGTTCTAACTAAATAATCTTCTACACTTACTGTTCTTAATTGAGTTGGATATGTTGATAAAATATTTAATTTTAATTCATCATTACTATCTCCAGCACCACCACCTACAGCAGGTAAATCATTATTAAATGATAATGAATTTAAAACTGTTGTTGAAATAGTACCGTCTAATCCTTGAACAGGTAATGAAACACTCCCTGTAAATAAAGATTGTAATGTATTTGATGAAACATTAGCTTCAGCACCACCACCAACTAAGTACCTAAATGTTAAAGTTGTATCTGATGGAGCGATACCATAATTTTTTGTATATAAAAAGTTAGATGGATCATAAGCTACATCTAATTTATTTATTCCTATTGGTAATCCTAAACCTATATTTTCAAAATTAGGAATTATTTCTTCATCAGCACCATCAGAAATACCAGCACCAAATTGGATTTCTAAATCAGTATCTGTTTTAAATCTACTAATAAATCTTTTTGGTACTTTTTTTAATCTTAATAAATAAGGTACTTCATCTTCATATTGTGTTAATTCAATATTTCTTTGGTTTGGTACTTTATCAAATATTGTTTCTTGACCTAAATAATCTACTTCTTTCCATTCTTCATCATTACTATCATAAACATCTAAAATTTTAATAATTTTATCATCTGAAATACTTACTGTTGAAAATCTTTGAGGATCGGTAAATGAATATGTTGATGTCTTTATATCCCCAGAATATGCTTTGGTTGATTTTTTTAATAAATAAAAATTTGGTTCATCACTACCATCTAATGAGTATACACTTACATCTGTTGGGTTAGTAGAACTTGAAACTGAAAAATCAATTTTACTTTCTATATAAAATTTAACACTATTATTTTGAGAAGATTGAACTTGTGCTCCTTCTTCTAATAAAATAGAATATCTAAAATCAGGGACAATTGAACCTGATATTGTAGTTGCTGGTACTAATTGATATACCTCTAAACCAACATTTGCTACTGATGTTATTTGTGGTTTATAACCATATACATAGGCTTGGGATAATAAATTCTTTCTTTGTTTTGAGAATTGTAAAAATGTCTCTTGAATTTGATTATCTTGATATAAAGCAAGAACATCCCCTACGTAAGATGCCATTTCGATTAACATCATACCTGGTGATGTTTCCGAAAAATCATTATAGGTATTTGGGTAGTATGTTTTTGCAAAATTTATTAATTTTGTTTTAAAACTACCAAAATCCTTATTTACATATTGTATATTCTTATTAGTCATTGTTAAAATTTATTTGGAAATCGTCATTAATATTAGTATTAATTATTGAATAACTAACAAAAACATTAACTGTATTATTATCAGCATTAACTTGTAATTCTTCTATTTGTACTGTTGGGAAATAATTTGTGATTCCATCATATATAATTTTTTCTAATTTTTGTAAATTACCACTTACAATTTGTTCGAAAATTTGATTACGAATAGTAGTACCAAAATTTGGATTTAATATTCTTTCTCTTCTTCCAGTTAATAAAAAATTTAATAAATTATTACGAATAGCATTTTTACTTTCATAAGTAATATTTAACCCAGTAGGTCCATCAAACGGGATAGAGATTCCTATACCTTTATTTGGTTGTAAATCTAATGGGTTTCTATTAATTATTTGGTAATTCATATATTATTTATTTTCCTCCCATAGCCTTCATCATTTGGCTATAATCTGGGACTACATCTATACTTACTTGATTGATATCCCTTGATGCCTTAGCTGTACTTAACATATCACTAGTATTTCCTACAGGTACTTCACCACCTAATCCATTATAATTACTAAATCCTTGGGCTTGTGGGCTACCAAAATTACCTATACTTTGATAATCTTCTGAACTCATAGTATGTTTAGTTTCATTTAAAATATCTAATAAAGGATCACCTGTTGTAGGTAAATCTAAATAGTCTGGTCTATCCCCTGTTCTTTTTGAGGGATTGATATTTGGATTGAATTTTTTACTTAATTCTTCTTGTAAATTTCTTTTTACAGTTGGAGTGATAGTTTGTTTATTTTCAGTTAAAACTTGTAGTTCTTCTCTAATAACATCCCTAACACATCCTTTAATTAGTTCCTTAAATTGATCTATTGGTTTCTTCTTCATGGTTATAAATATTTCGTAAATTAATCTTTATTTAATTTTATATTATTATTTGATATTACTATATTATTCTTTGGTTGATTTGATGATTTAAATGCAGTTGCTATTTCTTTTTGTGTATAACCCCTAGAAAATAAATTAGATCTTAATTTAGATAATCTTTGTTGTTTTTTTAGGGGGGAAGTTATCATATTATCATTTACAACACTATTAATCATTCTTTTTATTTGTGTTACTTTCTTTGGATCAGGGTCAGGTTGTGTATTATTTGCTAAATCAAATAATTTTTTATCAGCTGGATTTTCCTGTATTTGGTTTTGTATTAAAATATTAATTTGTTTTTCTTTTTCAATTGCTGATTTTAGTGAAGAATCCTGTAATCCATTTTCTTGTAATATAGTTTCAGTTTCAGCATCAGTTATATTATCTGTACCATTATCACCAGTTCCATATTCAGATCTACTATCTATAAAAAATTGACCTTCTTTTATTAATGTTTGATCATTATTTGAAAATGTTGGAGTTCCTTCATATTCAATTAAATTTTGAGAATTAGTGACTATTACATATCTTCTTAATAATGATGTTCTATTATCATTAGCTTGTTCTTGTACAATATTAATTGTATACCCTTTATAAGATGTAACTCCTCTTTCTGGAGTTGCTATTGAAGGAAATAGATTTTCTAATGTTGTTATATTATTATTTAAACCATCAATCCTGTCTTTTAAAACATTATTTAGTAATTCATCATCCCTTAAATAAGGACATGCTGCTATATTTTCATATAACTGATTTAATCCAATTAATAATATAAATATTTCTCTTCGAATATTTCTTATTTGAGTAATAATAGTAGTATTTAAAAATACACTAATACTATTTAATATTTTTTCTAAATCAGATACATCTCTTTCTAATTTTACTGTTTTTGATGCATTACTTGTTGTAATTCCTACTGTAACAAATTTAGCTGGAATTGGTAGTTTTTTTAATATTTTAGCTGTTAATTTAAATATTTTTACCAATACATTAATAGCCTTAATAATTTTATTTAAAAGTAAAACAGTCGATTCAATTTGTGCAATACCACGATCAATTTTAATCAACGATTTAACTAATTTTAAAACATCATCTTGAAAACGTTCTGGTCTTATTATACCTCTAAGTGTTTCATTTAAATTATCTACTTGAGATGATAATAATACTTCTGTTAAACTAACAGGATTACTTAATGGGATTAATCTATTTGTAAATGATTTTAGAAGTTTACGTTTTTCACTATTTGATAATAAAGTATTACTAATAACTAATGAATCATTTAATGTTTGAACTACACCAGCTATATTTCCTCCTCCAGGAATTACCCTTTCTAATTCAGGTTCTGGTATTAATCCCTCTAAGGATATTCTTAATTCCTCAATATCATCCCCAATATTAGAACTATCATTTAATTCTAATTTTGTATTAAAACTATTCACAAAAGTATTTACCTTTTTAGAATATCCTTTTAATAAATTATCTACTGCACCACCAGGTGGTAAGGTTTGGGTCAAAATAAATCCTAATGGATTACAAAAATCAATTGAATTTAATAATCTTACAATTTCATTTATTTCAAAAATAACATCAACAATATCATTAGCCGCCTCGTTTATATTTTTAGGTGCTTTATCTAATAATATTTTTGAAAATCTAGTTACACTCATTATAAAGTATAATTCTGTTTAGAATTAATTTTTTTAGTTAATGTTTTTATTCTAGTTGCTGATTTTTGTAATGATTTACCTGCAGTAACTACTTGAGGTATTGGATTTCCATTTGAATCTGTAGCACTTGATAATAAACCTCCTACATTACTTAATGTATTTAATAAATTATCTAATAAATTTTTTAATTCATTTCCTTTAACAATAGGTTCTTGTGCATTTAATCCTAATTTTATTTCACTACCATTTACATATACTTCTTTACTAGTATTAATATGAATACCCTCATTTGATGATAAACTAATTACTTTATCAGCAAACATAAAAATTGAATCTAATTTTGAATTCAATACTACCCTATCACTAGTAATAATTATTTGTTCTTTATTATATGGAAATATGGGAGTATACATTAAAAGCTATTATTATCTTCAATTTGTAATGATGGATTAAATCCAGCTGAAAGGGTTATATTTAGAGTTTGTAAATTTTTGCTTGCAAAATTAATAGGTATTTCTTGTGTAGAACATAAGTATATTGATGAACCATCTTCGTTTATATCTTCATAAGTTGGTACCCAAGGATCATCTTCCTTATTAGCTAATTTATTTGTAATAATAGTAATTGGATTACCATTTTCACCTGATGTACTCCAAGGGTTGTTTTTACCTTTATGAGTTGCACTAAATCTTATAGCTTGATTATTTCTCCCTTGAATTATTACATCACCTTCTTCAGCTAATAAATTCCTAGCTTCAGATTTTTCTTCAAATGTTTTACCTAAATTGATTTCCTCCCTTTTACTTTCAAAATAAGGAATATCAGGTAAAGCATTATGATTTGGGCTATTCCAAACTCCAATAGGTAATGGTAAATAATAATATTCTTTTGAATTTGGATCATCTACAATTGTAGGTGATGGAGCAGATATTACTAAAACAAGTTCTTCTTTTAAGGGGTATTGTTTTATATTTGAGAATAATGGTTTGGCAAAGAAATTATTATCTGTATTTATATCAGTATAACTATATAAAGGTTTAAATTGAATAGCCCCAATTGATCCCCAACCACCTAATTTTTCGAATATTTTATCATTATCTGATAATAATATTTGTTTTACTCTTGCAGGGAATAAAACACTAGTTGGTTTAGATTCATTTTTTCCTTTATAATTATTTGATAGGAACGGATATAAACTCATTTAAACAACATTCATTTGTCTTACATTATCTAATAAAGCTTCTTTTTCCTTATCACTTAAACCATAATCATCCTCAGCTGATTTTCCTGAATTCATAGCCTTTTGAACTATTGTAGCCATTTTAATTAAATTATCATCATTTTTAATAGCGGCATTCATATAACTAGTAATTAATGGAACTACTATAACAGCATCACCCGCTGTTTCAATTAGTGGTTTTAGATCATTAATTAATTTTTTTAATTCCTTTTCTTTGGATTGAGAATTTTTATGAATTTCTTGTAATATATTTCCTAAATTTGTACCTTCATAAATTTTTACATCATTAAATTCCATATGTTTATTTTTATATAAATATAAACAATTTAAAAGTTTAAGGAAATAAATCCATATTCATCATACTGATTACGTAATCTGTTGTATATTTTTTTGAGTTTTTTGGATATTTTGGTGATTTGGGGAGTTTCTTGACCAGTCATTTCCCTAATATATAATAATAATGCCTTTTTATTAAATATTTCTATATTTTCTCTACGTTTAAATAATTCAATTATTGCCCAAGATGTTTTCTTATCTTCTTCTGAGTCAAATATTGTTGATTCATGTAATTCAACATACTCAATAAAATGTTTTATGGTATAATCTTCTTCAAAGAATGGTTGATTTTTGAATTCATTATTAACTATATCATTTGTAATATTTTTATCTTCATCTATAACAGAAATATCTTCTTTATTTTTAAGTTTTTTATAATTCTTATTATTTTTAAGTATTAAATATCTTTTAGCGATAGTTCCAAAATATGAAAATGCTGCACCATTTTCTTGTTTATATTTATCTAATTTTTCTAATAAAAAACAAATAACCTCTTGTTGTAAATCTTCAATACTAACTCCATCAGTATAATGAAATTTAAATGTATTAATTATATTTTGGGTTAATTTAAAAAAGGCATGATCAATCCTTTCTCTATATATTTTATTTCGTGTTGGTTGATGAGTTGATGCTACGTATTCTAAAATTGCTTCTTCTGTATCTTTTGTAAAATAGAAGTTTTTTCTTTTTCTTGCCATATTTTGCAGAGTAGGGAAGAGGATATAAAATATCCCCTTATAAATTTATAAATGTTATTGTTATTTTGTTGAAACTAAATCTATATATTCTGATAAAGCTTCTTGCATTTTCTTAAGATTAGTAAAGAACCATCCAATTTCATCATCACCTTGGAATATTTGTTTCTCATCAATCTCTTTAATTCTTTGTTCACTTAATTTAATAGTATTATATAATTCCATTAAATATTTATCTTGCGAAGCAATAATAGAAGATAATTTTTTATTCTTGATAAATATATTCCTGATAATAATTGCTATTATACCTACTAGGATTATACTACCTTGAATGATAAAAAATGTTGTATATGTCATCATAATTAAATAAGGTCTTTTAGAATTTGACCTTCTGCTTCTATTCTAGCTGCCATCATGTCAGCCTGATGTAGAATATAAGGTAAATTAGTTCGTGGTTTAGTTTCTGGTGTGTATGATTTTAAATAAGCCTCATTGGCCTGATCATATAAACCATCATGTGTTTTAATTGCTATAAATTCGTTTCTTGTTATTGGAATTCCTGCTTCTTGAAGTAAGAATATTGATCTATCAGGAACCTGCATAAAATGTAATTCAGTATTAAATGTATACATTTCCCCTAAATTCTTCTTTCTCCAAGCATCATCTGATGGTAAATACGCTTCGTGATTAGTATCTCCAATTTTACCTAAATCATGATTAATTGCTGAGAATACTAATTCTTCCTGAGTATAATTATCAGTTTTAGCTCCCATTAACCCCCATAATTTAAAAACATATAATGATGCTTTAACAACTCTATTAACATGATCAACATAACCACCTGGCATACAATTATGATATTTTAATTGGTTAGAGGCTGGATAAACTATTAAACGTTCCTGAAGTGATTCATAGAAATCTTTTAATTGTAATTTTCTGTCTTCAGTTATATAGTCTTCTATGTTTTGGATGAAAATATTCCAATTTTCTTGAATTTGTTCTGCTGTTAGATTAGTCATAATTAATCTTCGTCATTTGTATTGATTAATGATTGAACTTCTTCAATTTGTTCTTTCATTAATTCAGAATGTTTTTCGTAATTGGGACGATTCCCTCTTGAAATTTCGCTATTCATAGCATTTAATCTATTTTCAATAGCATTTAATTTTTGTACTACTAATTGTTTATATCTCATATTGATTTAATATATTTGGTATATTATTTATGTCAAATATAATGACGTTATTTGGGGACTCCAAGTCTGTTTCACGAAGAAAAGTAAGTATTTTACCTTTCTCGTAAATTTGGAAAATTGGATAGGTTATTGTTTTAAATTTTTCTTCCAGAACATCCCCTATTTCATTATTATCTTCTATCCTTATTTCTTTAAATTCCCTTTTTCTTCCTTCAAGTTCTCCTTTTAAGAATTGACAAATTGGGCAATTTTTTAAAGTGTAAATTGTGATTTGTTTTTCCAAATGTTTTAATTTGGGTCAGAATATACATCCTTTTTTTGGCCCAGGCACGCCTTTTCTAAAAAGCTTTTAAAAGAATTTTGTTCTAATATTTTAACCGTTACTTTTTGATTTAATTAAATCTTTGATAGACGCATCGATAATATTTAAATCATCTAATCTATCGGGCAAATCTTGGTAAAATTCGCGCGCATCTAATATGAACTTCAAGAAAAACTCAAGCTCTATAACTTCTAATTCTTTCAAACCTCCTTCTTGATATAAACCTTGGAGGGTATCAAAAGAATCCCCCATCAACTTAGTTAATAGGGGATTTAAATATTCATTTAATTCATTATTTAATTTTTCCATAACAATTTACTTTTTATTTTTTAATATTCTCCTTTACTTTTTTATAAAGTTTAATTAATGTTTTTCTGTTTTTCTCAACAAATATACCTAAAGAAAATCCACCAAACAAAGGAAATCCAAAAAGTATTAAAGCTACACCACCTATTAACCAACCTCCATTGATAAATCCATTTAGAGAAAATACTCCTAAAATCCATTCTTTAATTGCACCATAACTAGCTTTGAAAAATGTGTTCATATTATATATGTTTTTATGTTAAATATAAATATAAAAAAAAGCCGCACTAGGCGGCTTAATTTAAATTACAATGGCATCAATTTCATTCATTAACACCCTAGGATCAACTTCTACCTTTTTGATTAGCTCATAAAGCTCTGAAGTATATCCAAATAATTGGTATAATTTGTTAAATGGTTTGAACATAGTCGTACCATAACCTGTTATATCAATTGAATAAACATGCATATGAGTGTAATCTTGAGGTCTAATATAAGAATTACCTTGTAGATCACTAATAATAAATACTCTATCATATCCTCCATTTGATTTTAATGTTTCAAATATTGGACCAAAATTAGTACCATGACCAACTCTACCTTCTTTTGATATAAACAGATTCTTCATAGTATTTACACTATCAAGTGGATTAAAATTAATTTTCTCACAAGTAGAAGCAAAATGGAAAACATCTGCATCAATACCTTTAGCTAATGTAGCTGCTACTAATGATGCTTTTTTAAGAGCTGAGGTACTACCTTGCTTACCGTTTAGTAATTTAATCATACCACCATAAGACCCATTCATTGATGATGATGTATCAAATATAATAGCAGTTCTTCCACTTGGAAATAACTCTGTTAAGTTTGGAATTGCTAACTCATAAGCTGTATTTAAAGCTTGAAGTAAGTACCTAGGTACATCAATCTTCTCACTTAACAGTACTTCTAACGCTAAATCAATTTGGTGAGGAAATACTAAAGAACCTTTAATTTTTTCCTTATTCACTAATAAAGCACTAGCAGCAAGAATTAAATCTGGAGATGATGAATCTTTTAACATATTACGTAGGTTACGTAGTAATGCTAAATATCCAATTTTACCGGTTTCAATTAACTCTATATAGTTATCTTCCTTCATTTGAGAAACTTTAACTTTAGCTTCGTCTTCTGAAATTTCACCTGCTTTAACTTGAGCAGCAACTTCTTGACCTGCTGTAGTATTTTTATCTTCAACAGTATTAAACTGCTTTAAATTACCATTCATAAGGTCTTTAAAAGTTCCTTCCATTTCACTAGAAGGTCTTGGGTGAACTAAATTAATAACATCTACTAGAGATACATTTTTGTTCTTCCCTTGGTACTTAGCTAGCTCGTAAGTATCAGCATTTTCAAGAGCATCCTTAAATCCTCTCTTCATCGCGTTAGGTAAAGGTTTACCTGGATTGAAATGGAAATAACAAGCAACAATCTCAAGCATATCATCTAAACGATGAACAATACCTCCAAAATTACCTTTTCTGTTTCTCTTACCGAAAAACGCTCTACCTAATGGAGAACCTGATAATGATGAAGCAAATGCTACAGCTCCAAATTGAGTTGCACTTCTTTGTCCAACAACGCTTCTAGCATAAACTAAAGCTTTTGCTACGAATTCAGGATCTTTTTTACCTAAAGAAACGATTAGATTTTGAAGTCTAGTTTCTCTTTCTCCTAATTTTTCATAGAATGTATTCCCAAATCCTGTGACCAGAATTGAAATTAATTCTTCTTTTTCACCATACTTATATGATGCTCCACCCTCATAAGAAACCGCATCCGGCTTTCTTGGTGTTTTTGTTTGATTGTACTTTGACATAATCTATTATTTATTTAAAGTTAATAATTTTTCAATATAGACGAATAATTCATCAAACTCATCTCTATAAAGTTTTTCTTTTAATTTGGGAAATTCTTCCCTATATTTTTTTACCATTGAGGAATTAGTTAAAACACCAAATCCAACATTTGCTCCAATATCACAAAGTTTCACATATAAACCTAAACGATTATCTTTTAAACCTTGAATATATTCTCCTCCATGACGTTCACCTCTATTTCTACCTCGTAATTCAGTACATGCATAAATTACATCAGCTACTCTTTCTGAAATTGGCATATGACCTTCTGATCTTAAATCCAATTGCTTAATATCATTATAAGTAACTCTAGCATCCTCAATTAAATCATGACCTAATGCACCCATTAAAGCAACATTTAGGTTATTAACACCAAGTAAGTGTTTAAATCTCATAGTATTGGTAGCTACTAAATCTAAATGGAATGAATAAGGTAAAGTCTTATTATATTTTTGATTACAAACAACATCATGTTGATTATATACCCACTCTTTAAATTTTAATACATCCATAAATCTTTTTTTAATAAATTCCTTACTTTTCTTTTTA
>Ga0222708_1000119_pt1 | contig 22825 bp, 19 predicted proteins | sample AntAcemetage1576_FD_179806 | JGI IMG/M metagenome (GOLD analysis project Ga0222708, IMG submission 179806) | Saline water microbial communities from Ace Lake, Antarctica - #1576 | ecosystem: Environmental > Aquatic > Non-marine Saline and Alkaline > Saline | place: Antarctica: Ace Lake... | reverse complement strand
ATCCAAAAATTAAACATATAGTAAAGAACACAGCTAAGTAGTAGATATAAACCTTAGTATATCTATCTACAACGATATCTTCTTTGTTTCGCTTGTTGAACATTAAAGTAATAGATTAATGCAAAAGGTACACAATAGTATAATTGTACCTATATTGTCTATTGTTTCATATATAAGAAAGCGATTTGCATTAAATTTTCTATACTATATACGAAAATATGGTGCGGTGGAGTTTTAAGATCCACTAATTATGATATTTATTTTGACATGTAATCCATCTTGACTAAAGCTATGGTTTGTATTAATTTCTGATTCCTGTGCAATGATGGCGGATGTAGCTCAGTTGGTTAGAGCACCAGATTGTGGTTCTGGGGGCCGCCGGTTCAATCCCGGTCATCCGCCCCATTTTTAATATCATTTAATCTCAAACAAATTCAAAAAAAGGTAACCACACTAGAATATAGCATGTTATTATATTTCTTAGTAATGCCATTTAGAGGGTGAGTCTTAAATAATGATAGGGAAGATTAAAGGTATTGTTGACCATATAGATAATAGCCATGCAATTATTGATGTTTCTGGAGTGGGTTATATAGTTTATTGTTCCTCTAAGTCTTTATCTCGCATCAATGTTGGAGATAAAGCTGAGTTCTTTATAGAAACACATGTCAGAGAAGATCAGATCACTTTATATGGATTTATATCGCAGTATGAAAAGAACTGCTTTTTAAAATTAGTCACAGTAAAAGGAGTTGGTCCTAAAATGGGTCTGCAGATCCTTGGCGATTTAGAGCCAGACCAAGTTTACTTAGCAATTAGCTTAAAAGATTCTGCTGTGCTTTCTAATGTTAGTGGGGTCGGCCCTAAATTGGTGAGTAGGATATTTACTGAATTGAAAGATATAAAACACGATGTTACCAATGATAAAATATCTCATTCGACGAATGATGTAGCTACAGGATTTAATTCTTTAAAAGTAGATGCTGTTTCTGCATTGATAAATCTTGGTATAAATAAGTCAGAAGCGTTTATGGTGGTTTCAGATGTTTTAGAAAATAAAAAAGATGTTGATCTAAATAATCTGATCAAACTATCTTTACATGCAATGGCAAAGTAGGACCAATTTATGAGTAAAGACATTACAAGTAGTGAATCAGTGCCGGCGGAGGAGCTTATAGAGAGAGGTTTGCGCCCTTTAAGTCTAGATGAGTTTATTGGACAAGATCATGCTAAGGATAATCTTAAAGTTTTCATTCAAGCAGCTAAAAATAGAAAGAGTGCGTTAGACCATGTTCTTTTATATGGCCCGCCTGGGCTGGGTAAAACTTCTTTAGCTCAAATTATTTCAAAAGAAATGGTAGTGAATTTTAAAACAACTTCAGGGCCATTACTATCTAAAGCAGCTGACCTTGCGTCTATTCTTACTAACTTGCAAGAAGGAGATATATTGTTTATTGATGAGATACATAGATTAAATGTGGCAGTTGAAGAGGTGCTATATTCAGCTATGGAAGATTTTAAGTTAGATCTAATAATAGGAGAAGGGCCTTCAGCTAGAAGTGTCAGTATAGATCTTGCTAAATTTACTTTAGTTGGTGCAACTACTAGAATAGGTTTGCTCACTAAGCCTCTTAGAGAAAGATTTGGGATCCCTATTAGATTAAATTTTTATAATATAGAGAATCTTAAACTTATATTAAAAGGTGGCGCAAGGAAATTTGATATTGCTATTGATGATGATGGGGCGAAGGAAATATCAAAAAGGGCCCGTGGAACCCCAAGGGTTGGATTGCGCCTGCTAAAAAGGGTTATTGATTTTGCTCAGTGCGATAAAAAGTCAAATATCACAAAAGAGATTGCTGAAAATGCTTTGGAGAAGTTAGAGGTAGATCAATACGGATTAGATAGTAATGATTACCGCTATCTTGTATTTATTTCAGATAAATATAATGGAGGACCTGTTGGTATTGAAACAATATCTGCTGGGTTATCTGAGCATAAAGATTCAATAGAGGAAGCTATAGAACCTTATCTTATACAACAAGGTTTTGTACAGCGCACAGCTAGAGGTAGGGTGCTTACAGATTTTGCACTAAAATATCTCGATATTCGCCAAGAAGATGGCGGAGATAGTTTGCTGAATTTGCTTAATTAGGTCCTTTGTGTATATTGTATTCTCTTTTAAATATTAAGAGTCATGCTAAAAGTTTTAGGTATAGAAACTAGTTGCGATGAAACTGCGGTTTCAGTAGTGACGGACAGTAAATTGATACTCTCTAATCAGATTGCTTCACAGATTGCGGAACACCAACAATATGGAGGTGTGGTTCCAGAGGTTGCATCTAGATCTCATATGCGTCATTTAGATAAATTGATAGATTTGGCAATGGAGGAATCAGGTTGTGGGTGGCAAGATATAGATGCGGTTGCTGTGACTGCTGGCCCAGGTCTCATAGGTGGAGTCATCGTAGGTGTTATGTATGCAAAGGCTATTGCATCTGTTTTGAACAAGCCAATTATTGCTGTAAACCATTTAGAAGGACATGCATTGACTGCAAGGTTAACTGCAGACATAGCATTTCCATTCTTAACATTACTAGTTTCAGGTGGTCATACTCAGTTTCTAGCAGTGAAGAATGTTGGAGAATATAAAATCTTGGGAACAACTATAGATGATGCTCTAGGAGAGGCATTTGATAAGACAGCAAAAATCTTAGGACTTGAGTATCCAGGTGGTCCTGCCTTAGAAAAAAAAGCCCTCAATGGCAATGCAGATAGATTCAAATTCCCAAAGCCATTGTGTAATGTAAAGAATTGTAATTTTTCTTTTTCTGGATTGAAGACAGCTGTAAAAAGAGAAATAGAGAAGATAGAGGAAAAAGGGGTTGAGAAAAATATTTGCGATGTTGCTGCATCATTTCAGAAAACCGCAGCAGAAATTCTTGCAGTTAAAACAAAACAGGCAATGAATGAATTTAACTTATTATTCCCAAATTATACAAAGAGCTTTGTGCTATCTGGCGGAGTTGCTGCGAATAAGGTAATAAGAGATAATTTGAACTCTTGTTGTAAAGAAGTAGGATTTAAATTTTTCGCACCTCCGATAAATTTATGTGGAGATAATGCTGCAATGATCGCATGGGCTGGAGTCGAGAGGTATAGACTTGGGCTCAAAGATGAGATGAATTTTCAACCTAGATCTAGGTGGTCTTTAGATTCATAGTTTTTTCTGAATAATAGTCTTGTGCCCACCTGATAATTTTTTTTAATTTTTTAGATGTTACAAAGAAAAATCCTGAGGTATAAAACATTGCTTTGGCTAAACGTGGTGTGTTCTGTCTGAACCATTCTACTTCTGTATTATATATTTTATATTTTGGATGGATTTTATATGCGTCTGCGAATCTTAGGTCATACCCTTCATAATATAGCCAAATATAAGGCCTGAAGTCTAAGTGTCCTTTGTAAATAAAGTTTTCATATTTTAATGGTTTTGTCTTTGCTGTGTAATATGCAAATTTGTGATGTGGCTTAATTTTTCTGTCTTCAAATGCCCATATGTTTGGAGATGAGGTGCTTGTGAATTCAAGAAAAGTTTTTGTTTTCCATAAGGCGGCTTGTAGGGTGGTAAAACATCCTTTTTTATGATCTTTATATAAAAGAAAAGTAGATCCACTCACTCTTTCACTGCCAGCTGCACATCGAGGGGATATCTCAGCATAATCTAGGTCGTTTTTTTTCATAAGGTTCAATATATATATGATTTTCTTCTCCAACACTGTGTCGCTCATAAAATAATCGTCTTGTAAATACAGTACATATTTTGTTTTTATATTAGATAGGGCATGTGTCATATTCCCTGTCCATTTTAAATTAAAAGGAGATTTTGATAAGGTTACTCTGGAATCTTTATAATTTTTTGCGTTGGTGAGTAACATAATAGGCACGTCTTTATTATATGTTTTTAATGAGGGCCATTCTTTAAATAATAAATCAAAGAAAGTAGGCCATATTGGAGCTGCCTTGTCGTAAGATGAGACTAGGATAGTTACATCTTTTAATTCTAACTCTTCTGCTGCAGAAGATTGAATTATAGAAATAAGAATAAGGAAAGTTGCTATTAATTTTTTCATCAAAGTTATATTATAAAAGTTATTTTTGGACTGGAAGAAGATTTCCTTTCCATAGCGCAATGTTACATGCTTCCTCTACGGAATATTCTGGAGTACTGGGTATTATTTTTTTATATTGGCTCTCTATATGTGCTTTTTTTGTTTTTTTTGCTGTATACCATTCAAGTTTTATTTCTCCAGTTACGTAATCTTTTTCTTTATTCATATCAATTTCTCTTATTAGGACAAATCCTTGAAGGTTTAGAAGTAAAGATTCTACAAATCTAATGATTCTTTTGTCTTTCTCAGCTTTCACTTTCAAAGTGATATGAATAGGCCATATATTGGAGGATGTAGTTATATTTGAAATATAGGAGTCAATAGGATCATATATTTTATGGTAGTAAGATAGATATGACACCATGTTATAGAGTTTTTGCAAGAGTGCATCAGAGTTTATTTTTTCTCTGTCAAGTCTGGTTTCGTTGATATCATTAATTGCGTTGTCTACGGATTTGCTTATAGCGATATACTTCTCTATCTCTGATTCTTTTTTATACATATATGATAGAATGTTTTGATGTTCTTCTTTAATCTTGCTGTAGTACATTCCTGATAATAAACATAAAATAGAAGTAAATAATAGAATGCAGAATTGAGTGATTAAGCTTTTAAACAACTGGCGTTTCTTAGAATGATAAGTGTTTTTACTGATTTCTAGTAAATTATGTTTAACTAAGGATCTCATATCACTCTTCTATATCTGACAATTGAATGGTAATTGGTGTATTATTATCTGAATTTTCCCTATAAATCCTTACTTCTTTTGTAGGAAATTTTTTTTCTAAATTTGCTGCGAAAGAATCAATTTTCCTAAAATGATGATTTATATCTTTATGGTGTATAGTAGGTGAATTGATCTTAATCTGAATAGAATATTTCTTTTTTGTAATATCAGTAACTCTATAAAGAAAACGATCTATCGGAAGTTGATATGTGTTTGCTGTGCTAATATCTGTCATCATTTTTAGTGAATATGGATTATTGCTAATCACATTATATAGATTATTGAGATCTGAGTTGTTTTTTAACAAAGCATGCTTTCCACCGCTTAATAGCTTAGTTTGCGCAAGGCTGTATTCTAATTTCTTTGCATTATTTAGTTGCTCTTCTACATTGATGTTTTCCTTATAGCTTGAGAATAGGTGATGTGTAGAGAGCGAGAGCAGCACTAATGAGATCGCTGCGGTAAGAAATAAAGAGATCTTATGTGAAGTTTCTAAAAAGGTAAGTTTTTTTATTGAAGGGATTGAAAGGGGTTCGGGAGAGTTTTTAACAAAGGCTATTTCATTTAATATACTAGAATAGTTACATAGGCCAGAAGTTGTGCGGTTAAGCATACTAGAAGAAATATCTCTTGCAGAAAGAAAAATTTTATTTTTATCTGTCTTAATATTGCTTCGGTATTGTTCTGGCAATAATAATATCAAATACACTTGATTTTCTGGTATTTTTTGGAATTTGAGTTTGTTTTTATTCCTTGTAAACATGTTTTGGATTTGAGTATATAATTCACTTTCATCAATGTTTTCTGATTTATAATTAATAATGTTATTGTTCTTTAATGTGAATTCATGCAATTCACCATTTGAGTTTTGCAGGTATATAAAAAAATACGAATTTTTTGGAGCGGATATTTTTTTACTAATAAGTTTCTGAATTCTTTTGCATAAAATCATATTTCCAGTGGATAGTAAGTGCGCGCGATATATAGATATGTTATAGCGTAACAGAGTTTTTATTAGGTTGCGTATAGTTGGGTTCAGATCAGCTTTTGTTATGAGAAACTGCCAGGTTTGAGATTTCTTTGTTGGCTTCTGAATAACAATGGGATGCAAAATATCTCCGGACATATAGAGGAGTTTTTTTTTGAGTGCATCTTTTGTTTTTATAGAGCCTATATCAGGAATAGAAAGTAATTTTTGTGACTCATTCCGCGGGTCCAGTATTAACGTTATCTTTGGGTTAATGTGTTTTTTCAGAGCTTTGATTAAGGTTAATACTGAGTTTTTTGAATCTATTGTCAGTTTAGCAGTTAATCGTCCTTTATGGTTTTCATAGAGCACGATAGAGTTATCATTTGCAAGCAGTAGAAGGTTGCTTGTAGAAAAGAATTTTTTTATAGATGATAGCATAATACTGCATGTAATTTGCAAGCAGTATATCATTGAGAATGAAAAATTTTCAATAGTAAAAAAAATGATCTATCAAAACATAAAATAAAAAATAGACTAAGAGCCTGGATTCATTTATTTTATTAGCTCTACATAGGATTTTTCTTGTTTATGAAAACGACAAATGAAATTAGAGATTTATTTCTAAAATACTTTAGTGAGCTAGGGCATGAGATAGTTCCATCTGCATCGTTGGTGCCGCATAATGACCCAAGCCTTATGTTTACAAACTCTGGTATGGTTCAGTTTAAGGATGTTTTTCTAGAAAAGGAAAAGAGACCTTATGGTAATGCAATATCAAGTCAGAAGTGTGTTAGGGCTGGTGGTAAGCATAATGATTTAGATAATGTTGGCTATACAAAAAGGCACCTTACCTTTTTTGAAATGCTGGGAAATTTTTCGTTTGGAGAGTATTTTAAGAAGGAAGCGATCGAGTATGCGTGGAATTTTATTACGAAAGAGTTAGGATTAAACAAGAGTCGTATATATATCACTGTGTACCATAACGACGAGGAAGCTTTTTCTATTTGGAAGAAAGTTACCGGTTTTCCAGATTCTAAAATAATACGTATCAATACTAATGATAATTTTTGGTCTATGGGTGACACAGGGCCATGCGGTCCATGTTCTGAGATTTTTTATGACCAAGGTGAAAGTTTAACTGGAGGATTGCCAGGGACGAAGGATCAGGATGGGGATAGATATGTAGAGATCTGGAATTTAGTTTTTATGGAAAAAAATCAAATAAGACCAGGTGAGATGGTAGATCTTTCTAAGAAATCTATTGATACAGGGATGGGGTTAGAAAGGATTACTAGCATCATGCAAGGAGTGTATGATAATTTTGAGACTGACATTTTTAAGCTCATTATAAATAATATATCTGACATTACTGGCTCTAAGTCTACTGGTAAAAATCGGTTCTCTCATAGGATAATTGCTGATCACTTGAGATCTAGTGCGTTTCTTATTGCTGATGGGGTGATGCCTTTGAATGAAGGAAGAGGATATGTGCTGAGGCGCATCATGCGTAGGGCCATAAGACATATACATAATTTAAAATATAAAGATTTGTTGATGCATAAATTATTACCAGTATTGACTGGTGAGATGGGGCAATGTTTTCCAGAGCTGATAAAAAACCAAGAGTTGGTTGCCGAGATTTTCAAGCAGGAAGAAGCTTCATTTAAAACTACGATTGATAGGGGGATGAAGCTTATTCAGGCTAAGACAAAAGACTTGAAACCAAAAGCTGTATTGTCTGGGAAGGTCGCATTCGAGCTGCATGATACGTATGGTTTTCCTGTAGATCTTACGAAGGACATATTAAGAGAGAAGACTATTTCTGTGAATATGGAAGAATTTGATCAATGCATGAATCTTCAGAAAGCAAAAGCTCGTAAGGCCTGGGTTGGGTCGGGAGAAAAAGAGGTGCAAAATATTTGGTTTGATATCAGAGATTCTTACGGCGTAACAGAATTCCTTGGCTATATGAATGATATGTCACAAGGCAGAGTAACAGGGTTAATACAGGATGGTAAGAGAGTAGAGTCTGTTAGTAATAATAAAGAATTTTACATTGTAACAAATCAAACTCCTTTTTATGGAGAGTCCGGCGGGCAGATTGGTGATATTGGGGAAATATATGACGATAAGAATTTAAAGGTCGATGTTCTAGACACAAAGAAACCATTGCCAGGAGTGCATGCGCATTTATGCAAATTAAAGCAAGGGTCATTATCAATAGGAGATATTATTCATCTGAAGATTGATATTGAGCACAGGAATGCACTTCGCAGAAGTCATACAGCTACTCATTTACTACATGCTTCTCTCAGGTCATTAATAGGTAAGCATATTTCTCAGCGTGGCTCTTTGGTAGCTGAAGATAGACTAAGATTTGACTTTAGCCATAATGGTTCTATTCCAAGTAAAAAACTTGATGAAATAGAGTGCGCGATTAATAACTTAATACTCGGAGACGCAGCAGTAAAGACAAAATTAATGCAATATGATGAAGCTGTAAAAGAAGGGGCGATGGCTTTATTTGGTGAGAAGTATTCAAGTGAAGTTAGAGTTATCACTGTTGAAGGAGAAGAAAAAGCTCATTCTGTAGAATTATGTGGCGGCACTCATGTTTCGCGTCTAGGAGAAATTGGCGGTATTAAGATAGTGTCAGAATCTGCTATCTCTTCTGGTATTAGGAGGATAGAGGCTATAACTGGCTCTGAGGCATATAATTCTTGGAGAGGAGATTACAACGTTCTGACAGAATTAGCTTTACTGTTGCAGTCGAAGAATGAAGAGGTCTTAAATAAAGTTTCTGATTTGATGAAAAAAAACAAGGCTTTAGAAAAGCAATTACAGACTCATAAGCAATCGTCCTTAATAAATGCTATTGGGGATAAAGATACTGAGACTGTTAATCATATTCGATTCTTATCCAAGACAATTAAGGATATAGATATGGGAGATTTGCGAAACCTCGTACAACAATATCTGTCAGGCAAAGAAAATATTGTTGTATTGTTATTTGGCACATCAGAGGAGAAGGTATCGTTTGTCTGTGGAGTTACAAAAGATTTGCATTCTAAAGTTGGTGCAAAAATTTTAGTGAAAATTGTTGCTGATAAGTTTAATTCTAATGGTGGAGGTAATGATTTTATTTGCCAAGGTGGTGGAAAAATGGAACCGGGTAAAATTGAATTATCTACTAAAGAAGTCAAAGCTGTCATAAAATCGATATAAGCATGTCTAAACTAAAAATTTTTCTTATAGCAGGCGAGTCCTCGGGAGATTATTGCGGGGGGAAGTTGATTTCTAGTTTGAAGAAGGCATTCAAAGGCCAGTTGATCCTAAGTGGAGTGGGTGGAACTTATATGAAACAAGAGGGGTTTACTACTATTTTTCCTATGTCTGACATTGCAGTGATGGGTATAGCGGAAATTATTCCCAGTATGTTCAAGATTATAAGATTGATTAATTTCACTGCAGAAAAAATAAGGGAGTTTAACCCAGATATAGTGGTGACAATAGATGCTCCTGGATTCTGTTTTAGGGTCATAAAAAAAGTAGCCTTATTAAGGGGTAATGGTACAAAGTTTGTGCATTATGTTTCTCCTTCTGTGTGGGTATATAGGAAAAAAAGAGTCTATGAGATGGCAAACTATTATGATTTAGTGTTGGCATTATTTCCATTTGAGCCCAAATATTATAAAGGCACTGGATTAAGATGTGAATATGTAGGACATCACTTGATAGAGAATAGTTGGTTAGGAAATTCTGGAGCTTTTAGGAAGAAATGCTTAATAGATAAAAAGGCTAAGATAATAGGTGTATTTGCAGGGAGTCGCGAAAGAGAAATAAAGGAAATGCTTTATTATTTTAATGAAGCAATTAGTAAATTCATATCAATCCAGAAAGATTCAAATGACTTTGTAGTAGTTTATCCATCTGTTTCTGAAGAAGCTAGTAGGATGATTAATGAATTTAATAGTAGATATAGTTTTGATTATAAAGTTGTAAAGGTCTCTTCTTATGAGGAGAAAATTGATATGATGAATTCTTTTTATATGGCTTTACTGAAGTCAGGCACATCAAGTTTAGAGTTAACTTTCGCCAAAGTTCCAATGATTGTGGGGCACAAAGTGCATTGGTTTACTGCATTTGTAGCAAGGAAAATATTTGGAGTTTTTAAGAATATAAAACATATAAGTCTTACAAATATCATCTTAAATAAGAAAGTAATTCCTGAGTTTATTCAGGAAGATTGCACTATAGATAATCTTGTTAAAGGGTTAATCTTTCTTACAGATAATAGAAATAGGGATAACCAAATTGCTAACTATGAAAGGGCGATTAAAAAAATAAATTCAGATGGGCTAGCTAAACCAAGTGAAAAGGCTGCTAAGGAAATAATAGAGTTGCAAACATAGTTTCTGATGTTGTATGATGTCCAAGAATTAAATTAAATAAATAGGTGGGTTATGGATAAATCTAAGGCTTTAGAAGCTGCATTGGCACAAATAGAAAAGGCATTTGGTAAAGGGTCGGTAATGAAGCTAGGGCAAAGGTCTGCAGTTAGCGTTGATTCTGTTTCCACAGGTTCTTTAGGGATAGATTTTGCTCTTGGTGTTGGTGGGTTACCTAGAGGAAGAGTAATAGAAATTTTTGGACCTGAAAGTTCAGGTAAGACAACTATAGCGTTGCATGCTGTTGCAGAGTGTCAAAAAGCTGGAGGCTCATGTGCTTTTGTTGATGCAGAGCATGCTTTAGATCCTGAATATGCAAAAAACTTAGGCATCAATATAGATGAACTTATTATTTCGCAGCCAGATACTGGTGAGCAAGCTTTAGAAATAACTGATACATTAGTAAGATCTGGTGGGATAGATTTGATTGTAATAGATAGCGTTGCTGCTTTAGTTCCAAAAGCTGAGATTGAAGGAGAAATGGGAGATTCTCACATGGGTCTTCAGGCAAGACTAATGAGTCAAGCTCTTCGTAAGCTTACAGGGTCTATAGCAAAAACAAATTGTATTGTTATATTCATTAACCAAATTAGGATGAAGATTGGTGTAATGTTCGGTAATCCGGAAACTACTACTGGTGGTAATGCGCTTAAATTCTACTCTTCTGTTAGAATAGAAGTAAGGAAAATAAGGTCTATCAAGTCTCAAGAAGAAGTTGTAGGCAATGAAACTAGAGTGAAGATAGTGAAGAACAAGGTTGCGCCTCCATTTAAAGTAGTAGAGTTTGATATAATGTACGGAAAAGGTATCTCCAAGCATGGTGAAATAATTGATTTTGGAGTAAAGTTTGATATCATAGAGAAGTCTGGTTCTTGGTTTTCTTATAAAGGTCAAAAAATTGGTCAAGGTAAGGAAAACGTAAAAGATTATCTTAGAGATAATCCAAAGATCTCCAGTGAGATTGAATCAGATATAAAAGCTAAACTTAATGCAAGTCGTGTAAGTGATAAAATAGTAGATAATGTGCCTATGGAGGAAGCTGCGGATGTTTAATCTGGAAGGTAAAAATGCTCTTGTGACTGGTGCAACAGGTGGGATAGGTGCTGCTATAGCAACAGCGCTTTACAACCAAGGTGCTAAAGTATTGTTGACTGGTACTAAAGAAGATAAATTAAAATCTTTAGCATCTGATTTAGGAGAGAGAGCATTGAAAACTCGTTGTGATCTTTCTGACGAGATCCAGGTATGTAGCCTTATAAAAAATGCAACAGAGATGTTGGGTTCTGTTGATATTCTTGTATGCAATGCTGGTATTACAAGAGATACGTTAGCAATGAGAATGAGTAATGAAATGTTTGATGAAGTAATCAATATTAACTTGCGCACATCATTTATACTTAACAGAGATGTTCTCCGTGGTATGATGCGTAGCAAGTGGGGTAGAATCATTAATATTTCATCAGTCGTAGGTCATACTGGTAATCCGGGTCAGGTAAATTATTGCGCATCTAAGGCTGGAATATCCGGAATGAGCAAGTCTATATCTCAGGAAGTAGCATCTAGAGGTGTGACAGTAAATTGTATTGCACCTGGATTCATAGCCACTCCTATGACAGACGTATTAAATGACACTCAGAAATCTCAAATATTATCTAAAATTCCAAATGGATCTATGGGAGAGCCTTTGGATGTAGGATATGCAGCGGCATACCTTGCAAGTAATGAAGCAAAATATGTTACTGGGCAAACGATTCATGTGAATGGAGGGATGTTTGCCTCCTAGGGCATAGTTTTTTCTAGATTATTGTTTTTTTTTATGGTACAAAGAACCCCTTAATATTTTTTGATTCTTTTTAAACTAAACGGTAGAAGCGGATGACAGACATAGAAGCACAAGTAAAGAAAATTGTAGCCAAGAATTTGGATATAGATGATGAGTCTAGAATTACACCTGATTCTCATTTTGTAGATGATCTTGGAGCAGATAGCCTAGATCAAGTAGAGTTAGTTATGGCGCTTGAAGAAGAATTTGGTACAGAGATACCTGATGATGCAGCAGAAAAAATCCAAACAATATCTGATGCTGTAAAGTACATAAAAGAACATTCAAAAGATTAATCCTTTAGTTTGACTTGATATGAGAAGAGTAGTCGTTACAGGTCTAGGTCTTATCAGCCCTCTTGGTGCTGATGTTCAATCAACTTGGGATGCTTTGATTGCCAGTAAATCTGGTATTGATAAAATTACAAATTTTGATGCATCGGAACTACCTTGCAGGATAGCAGGGGAAATCAAAGAAAAGTCAGAGTCTAACGCTAACGGATTTGATTTTGAGCGTTACATATCAAATAAAGATAAGAGAAAAATGGACCAATTTATCGTATATGGGATTGCCGCTGCAATACAGGCCATAGAAGATTCAGGTTGGGATGCTCAAACTCAAGAAGATCTAGAAATGACCGGAGTGATGATAGGGTCTGGTATTGGTGGACTTAGGACTATAGAGGATTCTTCAAATCGTATAGAAGAGCTTGGTCCAAGAAAAATCAGCCCATTCTTTATACCAGCAAGTCTTATTAATCTTGTTTCGGGTCAAGTCGCAATTAAATATGGATATCAAGGACCAAACCATGCTGTGGTAACTGCATGCTCTACAGGTGCGCATGCTATCGGTGATGCTGCTCGTATTATTTCTTCTGGAGATGCAGATGTAATGGTAGCAGGTGGCGCTGAGGCGGCTGTATGTAAGGTTGGAGTTGCAGGTTTTGCATCTGCCAGAGCTCTTTCAACATCATTTAATGACACTCCAACAAAAGCATCAAGGCCATGGGATGCTAATAGAGATGGTTTTGTTATGGGTGAAGGATCTGGTATCTTAGTTTTAGAAGAATATGAGCATGCTAAAAAAAGAGGTGCTAAAATATATGGAGAGTTGGTTGGTTATGGATTAACAGGGGACGCTTACCATATTACATCGGTACATCCAGAAGGTCGTGGAGCTTATAGGTCAATGGAAATGGCTCTTAGAAAGTCTGGTTTGTCTATAGAGGATATTGGTTACATTAATGCGCATGGGACTTCCACCCCTATGGGTGATGGAATTGAATTAGCAACTGTGCAGAAGTTATTTAAAAATAATTTATCTAGCGTTTCTATGTCTTCTACAAAGTCATCTATTGGGCATTTATTAGGTGCTGCTGGCAGTGTGGAAGCGATATTTTCTTTATTTGCAATGAATAATGGGATATTACCACCTACGTTGAATTTAGATACTCCTCTGGAAGAAGCCAAAATAGACTTAATACCTAAAAAAGCTAAAGAGAAAAAGGTAACAGCGGTCATGAGTAACTCTTTTGGTTTTGGCGGAACAAATGCTACTCTTATTTTTAAGTCAATATAGGAGTTAAAGTGAGAAGAATTTTTACTTGCACTTGAAATCTGTCCCTTATACTTTAATTATATATGTAGTGCTGTGTGAGTTCTTGAGTGAATAATGCATTTCATTATAAGGCCGAGTTAAACTTTAGAGTGTTTTATAGTAAAAAATCCAATTAAGGATATTAGTCCTAGGAATAATACGCTTGTAGATAATGGAGACAATCCGCTATCTGTTCCTACTAAATATACAAGTTCTGCCATCGTATAAACGGTAAACCCAATAAGTCCACATGATATAATAGATTGAGCTAATTTGATCCCTCTGAATGGCTTTAGAGTAAACGGCGCCGCAATGCATAGTAAAGCTAGAGCTATGAATGGTTTTACTAGAAGTTTATAGAAATATATTATATGTATTTTTGCTGAGTGCCCTGTGGATTTTAGAGTTTTTATGAAATAGGGTAATTCCCATATAGAGATTCGCTTTGGTCTTTCAAAGTTATTTTGTAGCTCTGTTCGTGTTATGGTTGTAGGTATTTTATAAGTGCTATACTGTTTTGCTCGATGCTTCGGAACGTATTCTGTAGTAGAGTATAGTTCCCAGTAATCATCTTTTAACAGAGCATATTCTGCATCGACAGATTTGCTCAAATGAAATTTATTATCTACGTATAATGCAGATATTTTATTCAGTCTTGTCTCTTTAGAAGAGATATTAATAGATGCGGAGTGAATAATAAGTTTTACATTTTCAGTTCTGTTATTATCAATCAGCCAGAATCCTGACTCAAAAATTGCGGTAGGATTTTTAGTGGATTCTTCGGATAGTAATTTATATTTGATCTTTTGTTGTTTAATTAACATTGAAGAAGATATTGGATTAATGATAGTTAGAAGTATTATGCTTAATATTCCAGTAGTAACAAGAAAAGGGCCAAGAAATTGCCATATAGAAACCCCACTTGCCTTCATTACAGTATATTCATTTTTCTTTGATAGCTGCAGAAACACATAAATAGCTGCTATGAAAGTAGCAAATATAAAAGTCTCTTGAATGATGAAAGGAATTTTAAGAGCTGTATGTGCAAACGTTGTGAATAAGCTTACGTTTTTGCCACTAGTCCTTTTTAACATCTCAATAAAGTCGATTGTGAAGAACGAGGAGACGATAACTATGTACACTAAACAGAGAGACTTAAAAAATCTGTTAGCGAGATATAATGACAAAGTGGCATGCATCGCGGCAAAAAGATGGTGGGCTTGGTAGGACTTGAACCTACGACATCACCGTTATGAGCGGTGTGTTCTAACCAACTGAACTACAAGCCCATATGTAGGTTAAAATTAATAGTCATTTATATTCAGATAATAGGATTAAGTCAAACTAATTATTTCGATGAATACTAGGACTTTTTATATAAAGTGGTGCTATGTCATTTTTATCTTGGGTAGAAGAAAAAATTTGTTTTGCTCTAGTAAGGACTGAGAGTGCGGTGATCTCTACAGAATGGCACTTAAATTCGTGCTGATTATCGCTGATTATGAGATCATATTGATTCATATTTTGAATGAGGTCTTCTTTGGATATTAGTTGTATTTCTGACAAAGAATTCTTATCAGATGAAAATTCTTGAGTATAAAATTCGTCTCCATATGCTTTTAATGCAGATAATATTTTTTTACCTTGGGTGAGTTTATTTGGGGTTTCATGAACCATAACTTCTAGAGTAGAGACCCCTATTAACTTTACAGTTTGCAATACCTTTTTCATGCCTCTAGCTGCAGCAATTCCAACTCTGATTCCTGTGAAGCTTCCAGGCCCTAATGTGCAGGCTATCCCGTCTAAGTCTTGATACGTAACGCCATTTTCTTTCAGTACTGCATTGACCATTACAATCAGTTCTTCGCTTTGCATCAGTTTGTTTTCTGACATCACGAAGTGTTGCTTATTATTGAATAATAGAGCTACAGAACAATTCCCTATAGAAGTTTCAAATGCTAGTAAATTCATAATATGACTTTTTTTATTCAAGGATAATATAGCAATCAAACTTGAATTAACCAAGGAAATATAGTGCGATGAAGACTCAATATTTTAGTTCGGTAAAAAATCATGCATTATTTCTCAAATTAGTTTTTAAGCGCTTTATGCGTTTTTGTTTTATCTAACTTTGAGGCATACATGATGAAGATTGCCTAAAAATAGTGGGAGGGCAATCTATTTTCTCTACGGATTTATCTCTACTTAATAATAGAAAATGAAGAGTTAATTTCCTTTCACCATAGAAACAAATCTTATAGGAAACAATGTTTCTTTTTTTACTTTTTACTGGTTCGCAATGACACAAATTCACCCTATCCTTATAAGTTCTTGCCAGAAATAGGAAAGCATATTATTTTCAGATAAAGTATCTGAGGTAAGTACTATGCTTGGAAGATATAAAAACACTATACTAGCAAGTCTCGGAGTTGGGTTTGAATATTATGATTTTATAATATACGCCTTAATGGGAGTTTATTTGGGCGATATATTTTTTCAAGGAGACCACTCAACAAATAGTTTCTATTATTTTTCTATATTTGCTATTGGTTATTTTTTTAGGCCATTAGGTGGGGTAATTTTTGGTTTAATTTCGGATAAATACGGGCGTAAAAAGTCTTTCTCAATTTTGATTTTAGCAATGGCTATTGCAACCTTTGCTATCGGTATATTGCCGACACACAAAGAATTTCTTCACATTTCAGTATTAATTCTGATATTTGCTAGGATTCTTCAGGGTGTCGCGCTAGGTGGGGAGTTGCCAAATGCTTTAGTGCTAGTGCATGAAAGTAACGCGCGTAACCCAGTTCACTCAGGCATTCTTACTTCTAGCGCTACTGCTGGCAACATTCTTGCTTTGTTAGTGCTTTTTTCATTAAGTACTTTTTTAACCAAAGATGAAATTATAAAATGGGGATGGAGAATTCCATTTTTATTTGGTGGAGCTTTAGCTATGGGTTGTTATTTTCTAAGGCAAAATATTATAGAGACTGATGAATTTTTAAAAATAAAAAATGAAGTCTCTAAGCAGATGATTTCTTATCCTTTAAAGTTAATTATATCCAAAGATTTATATAAGATACTCTTTGCGGCTTTTTTAAGCGGGTGTGTTGGAAGCTTTATAGCGGTGTTTTTTTACATACCTACTTATATAGGTAGATACTATCATTACGAGGTGAAAGAAGTATATTACTTTATGACAGCTGCGCTAATTTTTTCTTTAGTAATAGCGCCTTTAGTGGGAGTTGTGGCAGGTCACATCACTAAAAGAAAAATAATAATTATAACCTCTTTATCAATAATTTTATTTGTACAACCTGTATTTGCTCTATTGGGTTCTGGAGGAGAATTTAATTTAATAGCTTTTATGTTCTTATATGAGTTGGTAGCGACTATTTTATATGTCACTAATTTGGCGCTACTGGCAGATTTATTTGATGTTAAAGTTCGAAGCACTGCGATATCTTTTTGTTATAATATTGGAACGGCGCTTGCCAGTCTTTCTCCAGTTTTGATAACTTTTTTAATAAAAAGTGGTAATGACCCATCAATCTTGGTATCCTTCTTCACAACTGTAGGCATATTGATGCCGATCAGCTTAGTGGCGTTAATGAGGATAACGAAAGGAGGCACTAATGATAGATGAATCTATTATAAGGGAATATGACATTAGAGGTGTTTATAATGAAACGCTTACCAAGGAGTCTGCCTATCTTATAGGTTGGTCTTTCTCTCAATACATAAAGAAGCATTCTGAATTTAAAACTGACATTGTTAATGTATGTAGAGATGGGCGTTTGAGCTCACCTGCATTATGTGCATATCTTATAAAGGGTCTGCGTGATGGTGGTATTAATGTAGAAAATATGGGAGTTGGCCCTACCCCTCTTCTTTATTACTCTACATTCGTGCGTCAGGTTGATGCTGGGATCATGATTACAGGTTCTCATAATCCATCGGGTTATAACGGGTTCAAATTCATTTTTAACCAAAATCCATTTTTTGGTGATCATATTAAAGAGCTTTATGAGATATCAAAGCAGTATAAAAAATCTTCTATCAAGAATTCTAAAAGAGGAGAAATAAGGCATGTGTCCTTCATAGATGATTATGTGAAAATGCTTATAGAAACTTGTCAGATAGATAAAGAATTGAAGGTAGCTTGGGATCCAGGTAATGGTGCAGCAAGTGAAGTTGCGGAGAGGCTTTGTAGTAACTTAGTTGGAAGTCACTATATAATCAATGAGAAGATTGATGGCAGATTCCCTGCCCATCATCCAGACCCAACAGTGAAAGAAAATTTAAAACAACTGATAGATTTAGTATATGAAAAAAGGTGTGATTTTGGTATTGCATTCGATGGTGATGGTGACCGTATAGGAGTTGTAGATAAGTTCGGTCGTATTATCTGGGGAGACCAGTTGCTTATTATTCTAGCCAAAGATGTTTTATCTAGGAACAAGGGAGCGCCCATTATTGCTGATGTTAAAGCAAGCAAAGTATTTTTTGACGAAATAAGAAAATATGGTGGAGAGCCAGTAATGTGGAAGACTGGGCACTCAAATATTAAGCAGCACATGAAAGACATCAACTGTCCACTAGCTGGTGAAATGAGTGGTCATATTTTTATTGCAGATCAGTATTTTGGTTATGATGATGCTTTATATGCTGCAGTTAGGTTAATAAAATTATTGGCAAATTCTGATAAAGCTCTATACGAGATAATAAATGATTTGCCTCATATGTATTCTACCCCGGAGATACGTATTGCATGTGAAGATTCTGTGAAGTTTAAGATTATAGAAAACATCAGTGATAAGATGAGAAGAGCTAGAAAGGATTTTATCAGCATTGATGGGGTGAGGTACGATTTTGACAATGGGTGGTGGCTGCTGAGAGCATCTAATACTCAGCCTGCTTTGGTGTGTAGAATTGAAGCTACTTCTCAGGAGTCTATAAAACGAGAATTTGTTGTTTTGCAAAAATTACTATCTGGAGAGAAAGTGCATCTTGGTGATGGTCATTTAGTAGTTGACTAAAAGTTTGTGTAGTTATTATTTAGTTTTGCATAATCATTTTTCTGGACTTTAATTATGTGCAGCAGTTAGACTTATTGCAGTAGTATAATATGAATGGATATGCGAGCTGTAATTACTTCACTAAAAAGCAAAATTGATGCTAATATCGCGCGCCTTGTAATATTCTTATCCCTAAGTGTAGTTCAATTAGTATGTAGCGTAGCAGCGCTTGATGGTGTTGTGTCTGCTTATGTGGTATTTGCTATATTTATAGGTGCTGCATCTTTGCCGTTGATGTATGAGCGGTTATCAGATCAGAGTGCTCTAAAGCATTTTCAGATATTTTATATAATGCCATTGCTAATATCTGTAAGTCTAACTTATCAATATGGTATTGCAGAATATTTGTTACAAATTGTAGTAATGGTTGCTGTAAGCTTGCTTTGTTTTTCAGAAGTTGGGAAATGCGTTGCAGGGCTTCGATCTTTTAAGCAAAGTTACTATCTATTGATTGTATCTATGGCAGGTATATCCTTGTTAGGCTTCTTCTTGATCAAGCTTCCGTCTGCTACAAAATTCATAACTCTTATAACTTCTATTATTGTTTATCTTGCGTTGGAGGTTCCAGGGGAAAAGCTTTTAACTTTTAGGCATGAAAGCTTATATGAAAAGGAAAAAAGTATTTTCTTTGTTGGTGTGATTATATTTGTATATGCGGTGATTTCTTTTACAGGGAATGTGAATTTTTTACTTTATTTAGCTTATGTAGTTTCAGTAGTGAATCTTGGTTTTAGTTTTCGTAATGATAAAGTTTTATTTCTAATTTTTTCTGCTGCATTGCTTTTGGCTTCATTAATTCCTTTTGGTCCTAGAGAGATATACGTTGATAGTTTTGTGATGGCATCTATCGTGATGCTGTTTTATTTGAAGAGTCCAATCCTGTATTTTAAGGATACAAAATATGGTGAAGTGAGAGTGGATTATAGCTACCATTCTAACAAAATATACCTTTTAATAGATGGTATTATCCAGGGAGAAAGATCATTGAGTGCAGATAATAGATTTAAGAATTTGAGATGTTTTGGAAGCGCTTCGAATAACTCTGTTGTATCTAGTATTTTTGATATAGTTCCAAGAGATGAGAAAAGTAACATTGCTGTATTAGGTTTAGGGTCTGGAATTTTGGCTATGTTTGGACGCGAGAAGCAGCTGATAAATTTTTATGAGATAAATCCAGAGATTGTGAAAATTGCATATGATAGGAGATTCTTTGACTATCTTGGTACCTCAAAAGCTAGAACTAGCGTTATTCTTGGCGATGCTAGAGATCAGTTGAGCCTTGCGGAGAGTAAGTTCTATAACCTAATTTTTGTTGATGTTTATTTAGGAGGCGATATTCCGAGTCACTTTCTTACAGTTGAGGCTGTGAGTATGTATTTTAGTAAACTAAAAGATAACGGTGTTGTGGCGTTGCATATTACTGCTGATGAGTCAGAAAATATTGAGCCAGTTATTTCTTTTATAGCTCGGCACTTAAAACTCACAGCGGTGATTGCATACGAGAGATATAAAAGCTCTTCTCATCTCATAGAAAATAAGGGGTTGGTAAAAATTCCAGAAAAAGGTAATTTAAAGAGTAAGTTGCTCTCTGGTATGGAGTATTTTACTAACATACAACTCACTTCAGATAATGAGGAAGAAGTATATTCTTGGGTGGTATTAGGTAGAAATAAGTCTTCAATAAAACGCCTGCTGAGTGAAAGTAGGTGGCATGTTCTGGATCATAGAGCTGGTAATGTGCTATACACTGATGAAATTATAGGGTATAAGGAGCGCAAAGGAGAAATTACCCAGGAGGTTGATTAGTGAGCTTAATGATATTAAGCGGGCCTACTGCTAGCGGAAAGTCTCACCTAGCAGATTTAATATATGATGTATATCCATCAAAAATTATAAATGCAGACTCAATGCAGATTTATGATGCATTACCTATTTTATCAGCTCAGCCCGAAGACTTGAACAAAGATATTGGAAAGTACGCTCTATATGGATCTATGCCATATACGGATAGTTGTTCAGTGGCTAAGTGGTTTGATATGGCTGTTGTTGAAATTGATGCAGCTATGAAGGAAGGGAAGATGCCTGTCATAGTTGGTGGTACAGGGCTTTATCTTAAAGCTTTGCTTGAGGGTATTGTTGAAATTCCAGATGTAAACCAGGATGTGCGTTTGAAAGTTCGAGAGGAATTTGAAAAGCTGGGTAAATCAGACTTTTATAAATCCCTTATCGCAAAAGATCCAAAAATTTCTGATAAAATTCATTCAAATGATACATCGCGTATGGTAAGGGCAATGGAAGTATATGAGCAAACTGGAGTATCAATATATGATTTTAAGGATAAAAAGAAGAAGCCATTAAATGAAGATTATATCCATATATCTTTATTCCCAGACAGAGCAGTTCTTTATAGTAACTGTGATGAGCGATTTGATGAAATGCTTGAACAAGGCGCTATAGAAGAGGTAAAAAATTTCTATACAGATAAAAAATCTAAATATGCTGTTGAGAATACACTTGGATATCATGAGATTAAATCATATCTAGAGGGGAGCACTGACTTAGACAAAGCTAAGGAGAAGACAAAGCAAGCGACAAGGAATTATGCAAAAAGGCAGATGACTTGGTTCCGTAACCAAATGCCAAATAAACAATGTCTGCATTATAAATCTATATCTGAAATAGAGGACGATGTTTTAATGTCGGTAATGGCTTTTAAAGGCCCTGCTTAAAGGCTTCATACATTGCAATTGCTGCGGCATTGGAAACATTTAAGCTTTCTACTGACTTTGATATAGGTAGCTTTATTAGAGAATCACAATTTTGGATTGTTAGCGGTCTTAGGCCTTTTCCCTCTGATCCCAAAATTAATAAAATTTTCTTATCAAATACATAATTGCTGACCAAGTTTTTAGTGTTGCTATCCAATCCTATTGCCCAATAGTGATTTTTTTTCAGTAATTTTATTGTGTTAACTAGGTTGGTTATTTTTATTATTGGTAGTTTTTCTATTGCTCCAGCCGCTGCTTTTGCTAAAGAAGGGGTTTCGTCTGGGGTGGCATGCTCTGGTAGTAGAATGGCATCAACATTAAAGGCGAGCGCAGAACGTATTATTGCCCCAACATTTTGTGGGTCTGTAACTTGATCTAGCGCTATAATAACTGATCGATCTTTCTTTATTATGTTTTGAAGGTGAGTAGTGTCACGGGTCATTATTGAAGAAGTGTGCAGTATGATATTTTGGTGCACTGCGTCCGGAGCAAGTAGATCAAGCTCTTTCGGTAGTTTTATAAGTAGTTTAGCTCCTGAGCTGTCAATGGTAGCCTTGTGATTGAAGTATACATTTTGAGTGGTGAATATCTCTTTATGAGATCGTTTGTGGTTTGAAAGGGCATCTAAGACTGCGTGTCTTCCGTATATTTTAACAATACTATTATTTTTTCTCATAAAAAAGACGTTAATTAAATGTAAAACAGTGCTAACTATAAAGCATGAAATGAAAATTGTGAAAAAGATTCTTTCAGTGATTGACATATATCTCTAATTGTATTAAAACAGGTCCCTCTGCAGGGTAAGACTGCCATAGGATTATGGATGAAGAATGCTCTAGTTTTTATTTTTATAAAAACAATTGCATCTTTTGCCTTACGCTAGGGAGGGGTGGCCGAGTGGTCAAAGGCATCAGACTGTAAATCTGCCCGCGTAAGCGTACGTAGGTTCGAATCCTACCCCCTCCACCAAGTGCTGAGGCACTAGAGTGCGGGTGTAGCTCAGTGGTAGAGCCCCAGCCTTCCAAGCTGGTCGCGTGGGTTCGATCCCCATCACCCGCTCCAAGATTTTGGATGGTGAGATAAGTGGAATGAAAATTTGTTGAATTAAATAACTAAGAGAAGACTATGGGAAAGCAAAAATTTAATAGAGATAAGCCTCATTGTAATATAGGTACAATAGGTCACGTTGATCATGGTAAGACGACGTTGACAGCTGCGATAACCACAGTATTGGCGAAATCTGG
>Ga0222708_1000116_pt1 | contig 23608 bp, 31 predicted proteins | sample AntAcemetage1576_FD_179806 | JGI IMG/M metagenome (GOLD analysis project Ga0222708, IMG submission 179806) | Saline water microbial communities from Ace Lake, Antarctica - #1576 | ecosystem: Environmental > Aquatic > Non-marine Saline and Alkaline > Saline | place: Antarctica: Ace Lake... | reverse complement strand
ACCGATCTTGTTTCATCTTCTGCTACAATATTAATTTCTGTACCTTCTGCTAATTCACCATCATATTCAATAACTGTACCGTCAGATAATTTAGCTGTAGCTAATTTTATTTCGGTTAGATTGAAGTGTTGTTTAACTAAGGCTTTTAATTGTTCTTTATTCATTGTTATCCTATTAATCGTTATCTATAAATATATTCTTCTAAAGGGGGTATTATTCCTTTTTATTACCATATTTATGTTCATAATAAGTCAAAGATTTACTTTGTTTAATTATAAATAATTTCTGGTCTTTAATCATTAATTCCATTTCATTATTAAGTTCCCTCAACACTGAAATTTCAGATTTTAACCTATTAGTAACTGAAATAAAATTAGCTTCAAAATCAATAAGGCTAGCTTTATATTTTACATTTAAATCATCGACTAATTCCTGGTATAAATCTAGGTTTTTTTTAATATTATCTAGGTTTTCCCCTTCAACTTGATTTTTCTTCGTTTTTATATTTAGTTTATCTAAAATTAATCCTCCCCATTTAATACCAGCTGCCGCAGATAAAATTGGGGCCAGATATGGTAAAATCTGCATTATATTCTCCATCTATTTATTTATTTATTATTTCATTTATAAAATAACCCTCAATAGAGAATCCTTTAATATTTCCTTTCTTAATTAAATCCCAAATTTCCTGATTATCTACTTTATATGAAGCCATCCAAGTACCTTTAGGTAAATCATATCCAAATTTATTTGCTTTATCTGCTTTAGGATCTTCTATAATCCAAGATTCAATCATATAAACATCATCAACCACTTGGTTTTCATCATGTTCTAGATTTACTTGATCTAATTTCTTTTCCTTCATCATTTTATAGGCAATCTTACGAATACCTACTTCATCAAAATAAACATGGAATTGTTCTTTAGTTTCATCATCAATCCTGAAAATTAATTTGTCTGGAATCATTAATGGTCCTACTAAAATTTGTTTTTCATCAATAAATGAAAATATTTGTTTTTTAGGAATATCATTCATTATATCCATTAATATCATCTCTAGAATTTCATCCTCAGTATATACTTCTTTAACTTTATTAAATGCATGAAAATTCTTTTCAATAGCAGGTTTGTTAACTAATGCTACAAAATCAAATCCATTCTCTAATAATGTATCGTCTACGTTTAGTTTTATTATTTTCATAGTTATAAATATATTTTTTTTAAAAGGATCTCCTTGTATTAATTTTTGCATCACCCTCAACAGCGTCTGTAACATCACCTTGAACAACATATGCTCTAACTGTTGTATTAGATGTAGTATTCGGTGATACTGATTGAATATTATCAAATGATGGTGTAGCTACAGTTCTAGTTGATGATATAGATGGAGTTGCATTAGCAAAACTAGGTGTAGATAATGATGGTGTCCCAACTGATTTATTACCTGGTGTTTTAGTACTTGCAATCTTTTTAACAGTAGCAATACCAGAAGCAACTGCAGCAGCTGCGGCAACAGCACCTAAAGCAGGACCTACGACAGGAATACCTGATAATGAACTAAATGCTGATATAGCACTTGAATATGTATCGATTGTAGTAGAAGCAATAGATGCGGCTTTACCAGCAGCTGTTTCTTCACCTAAAACCCCAGCTAAAGTACTTGCAGTTTGACTTGCTATTCCAACTGTGAATTTCTGTGATTCCTTTTCATTACTTTGTGATAAATCTTTGGCTTGTTTTTCTAAATTAGCTATTTTAGCCTCAGATATTTTTTTAATCATTACACGTTGTTGTTCTGTAAGACTCTCATCTTCTAACAACTTAATCTGTTCTTCTCTAATTGCCGCTCGTTTAGCTTCAAATATTTCAGCCTGTGTTTCAGCATTTAGTTCTTGTAATTCTAAATCCAATTCACGATCTAATTCAGCACTAGAACGTTTTAATTCTAATTCCTTTGCTAATTGTTCTTCTTCTGTTGTAGTCTTTTCTTTACGTAGAGATATTTCAGATGTTATTTGTTCTGAACGTTGTCCTTCAATACCTGCTAATGCTTCTGTTTTTTTAGTTTGAGCTTCAATTAACGCAACTTGGTTTTCAATATTGTTATTTTTATCTAATTCAGCCTGAGCAACAGCAATTTCAGCATTAGCTAGTTGATTAACTATTTTTTCTCTATTGTCTAATTCTAATCTTAATGCCTCACTAGCTGCTAACCTTTTTTCAAATGATTCAGTTTCATCATCTCTAACTTGTCTTTGTTTTTCAGCTGCAATATCTGATATAGCTAACTGTTTACCTAATTCAGCTACTGCTAACTTAGCTGAGTTTGCTAATTCTACATTGGCTTTAGCAGCATTATATGTTTGTTTAGCATAATTGGTAATTGCAACAGTTGCATAATTAAAAACTAAAGAAGCACCAGTTATACTATCTATAACACCCTCCTTTATTGAAGTACCAAATGATTTAGCTGATTCAACGGCTCCTTTAATATCACCTGAAAATAGTTTAGTAATGGTAGTACCTAGTAATCCTAATGAATTTACTAAATTCGATATATTATTTAGTACCACTGCTTTGATAAGGTTTGCAAACTTCTTAAATTCAGTAGTCATAAACGATACTATCTTAGTTGAATCAGTTGCAAAATTAACAAAATCACTAAGAGCAATCGATAATGTTTCAGTTGCATTTGCTAAGAAATCAGCTACCTTTTGGTTACGTGTAAATGCATCACCTAATTTAGCTAATAATGCAACTACCATACCAATACCAATAGCTTTAAAAGCAAGACCAATTGCATTAATTCCAGTTGAAGTACCTTTAGCTGCCTTACCAGTATTTTTAACTGCTTTAGTTGCGTCTTGTGCTTTTTGTTCTACTTCTTCCAAAGCATCTGATTCAGTACCTATTTTAGATATTTGTTCTACTGATTTACCTAGGGCTTCAGTTAATGCATCTATGGAATCTTTAATTCCATTAATATCCCCTCCAATAGCCTCTAAATTCTTTTTAGCAGATTGATTGTTTACTTTAATATCATATTCTATAATTGTACTCATACTAATAAATATAGTTTTTTAATTTTAATATGTAACCTATTAATTAGTTAGATATCCTGTGTTAGTGTATAGTCTAATTAGTTCAACCTTTGTTACTGCCTTCTGATTTAAATTAAAACCTGTTATTTTATTTATTCTATATAACTGGTCTTTAATAAATATTTTATCATTTAGAGAAATATCTTTATATTCATGAGGCATAAATAAGATATCTAAAGTAACCTTACGTGATTCATCCCAATATAACCCATCGATATAATTTGACCAGTATAATTTATATGCATTATCTGTTTCATTACCAACTTGTGATGAATACCATAAATCCTTTGGCACTATATCATTATTTCTATTTGATAATGTAGAGAATGTTGTAAAGTTTTGACCACCAAATAAGAATGATGGTTCTGATGAATTATTAGCTAGGCCAGCTACCGACATATTATCTCGTCTATATCCTAATTTAGGTTTAAATTTAATTGTTTTACGTGGTTTATCTCCATCTAATTGATATAGATGAGGTATTCCATTGTTTATATTAACAGTAGTATTAGTTGATGTATCAGTTAATATTGTTGCTGGTATTATTGGAGCAAAGAATGAACCTATCTTACGAGTACCATTTGATATACTAGATGGTGAATTATATTCATGCGTACCATATTGTTCATTAGGATTATTATCTTTCGATTCCTGTGATAACCTATCAGTATCATCTTCATCAGTAAATGTAATTATAGATGGTTGGTCTGATACCATATTAGATATTGATACTCTTTTTGATGCATCATACTTAGCTGTCCAATCCTTAATCTCACCATTATTTATAAAATCATTATATGGTTCTATAATAAAATGTTTGTTTATTAAATTTCCATTAATATCAGTTGGTGATGGTGATGCTATTAAATTAAACTTTTCAAATATACCTTTAACAAAATCCAATGATTTAGCTTTAGCATCAAACTCACCAGCGATATCTGTACTAGTAGTAGACCAATCAATTGGTGTATATAATGTTTTAAATGAAGTAATATATGGATTAACTGTCCATGTGTTAAGTTTTGTTGCTGTAATATTCTGTACTCTCATCATCATAGTAACTTCAGTACCTGATGGTAATGTTAAATTTGGAGTTGTAATCTTAATACTAGTATTAGGAGTTACATTTTGTACCACAATAACTGAATCAATCGCATAAGCATTATCATTTATTACACTAACACTAGTATCATATACACCAATTATTAATGCCAATTGAGTTATACCCTCGGCCTCTGGGTTATTAAATTGGTTCTCTAATAAAATATTACCCTCAAATTGATATATACCATCTATTGGGGTAGTATAAGTATATGTACTAGTATTATAGTTATTATCAGGATCAAATGTTTCACTATCCATTCTTACTCTAGCAATAGTTACTGCAGAAGGTGATGTAGAACCTGATAGGTTATTATATGTTGTTAATGGTTTTGAAATAAATCCCACACTTTGACCTTGATCACTTGCAATACCTAAGAATGTATCTGCTTTAGGTAATACATATATATTATTAAAATCAGCTGATGATAGGAAATTAGATGAATATGAAAATCCAGCCTGTTTAAATATTTTACCCATTACTACCTTAACTCGTATAGCAGGTTGAAACTGTTCAATTACCATGGGTGTTAATGTTTTATCAAAACTACCAAATCCAGTATTAATACCAGAAGCTTGTACGAATCCAAATGTATTTTCATTATGATATTGATCCATACCTTGGTCAACTAAAGGATAGAATATATCCCCATCAAACAATTCATTTTCCCAACTACCTGTAACATTTGCAGGTGAATAATCATGTATATACTCACTGAAATCTATTTCTGAAATAAGTTTATTCTTTAATACATCCTTGAATCCAATAAAGTTATTACTTACAGTAGTTTCATATAATATATATCCATTCTCATCTGCTATAATATTATCTAATGTAATATCGCCCTCTAAGATTATTTCACTATTAGAGATAATTTCACATCTAACAGGTGAGAAAAATCCTGGTATATTATTAGAACCAACATTATAAGCGTTATTAAAGAAAGCATTATTATTCTTAGTTCCAGGTAACACAATCTTTTGTGATGATATACCAAATAATTGACCAATTTCTGTATTCTCTACCGCACTAATATTCACACGTATAGGTAACTGTGATGTTAAATCTAAATCGTGTGGGATACCATCCTTATAAGCTCTTAATACTGAGTTATTATCGTTTCCTATCATTATATATTTCTCTTACTATTTGAATATTTATATTTTATTGAATATCTGAATATTTTTTGTCCTCGTTCACTTATATTATAATCAAAATTATTTGAAGTAACTACTACTGGTATAAACTGACTATTATCTTGAATAAATACAAGCGGAGATTCGAATAATTCAGTAATCCAATCTGCTTGTTCTTTAGTTAACCAATCTGTTTCTGCAGTATATGAATCCTCTAATTCAGTGTAATATTGAGTTGTACCTCTATTTTGTGAATTATATGATATAGTACCTCCAGTTGTAGAATAATTTACATATGTTTTATCATAGGTTTCTCTATTAACTGAACCTTTCTTATCCCCTGAAGCATTAGCAGTAAAATAATCCATTACTCCTAATTTATTTATAAAAGCAAATCTAGTAGAGTTTTCAACTTGACATTCTTGTCTCTCATATATTAATGAAACTGAACCTGTAGTTGCAGTGGATGATGTTTCTTTAAATGATAAGATAACTTCATAATATTCCCATTCATCCCCTAATATTAATGAACTCCAATTATAAGTAGTGGAATTAGATAATGGGGATTTATTACATGCTAACATATTTCTAGGTCCAACACCAATATGTAATAATTGCATAGGAGTAGTTAACGAACCTAATACTGAATTATAAGTAGCTCCAGTATAATTAATATTAGTTGCACTTGCAGTACCCCATGGTCCACAATTAGTATTATCAGTTGAGTTTTGAGCTAACCATAATGTATCTGTAAATAAAGATCCATCTTCTAATCTTGGAATTTGTATTACAGTACCATCCTCATCATAAAATTTAACTGTAGCATTTAAGAATATATTTTCAGCAGTAATACTTCCCCCACTTTCCCAAACCCCATTTAATACTGATATTGTTTCATATTCGTGGATAGCTATTGGTTTTCTAGTTGAAACTGTTTTATAAGGTCTATTAGATAATATTGGAGAATTATTAGTAGCTAATGAAAACGCTTCTCCCCATAAATTACTATTTAAAGCCCATTCAATATCAACTTGAGACCAATATGTTGCTGTTACATCATTAAATAAGTAGGGTGAAGGATTAAAATTAAAATCTCCAGATGTTCTTTCAACCACAAATGGATAAACAACTGAATCATCCCCAATTTTTGATGGTAAACCAACTGTATCATTAATTCCATTATAAACTAAAGAAGATCCAGTAGGATTCAATGCCCATTCCTCCCCAAACTTAATTAGGAATTTTTTAACTCCCTTATCATCTCCTATTATTACATTACCTCCAGTTCCAACTATTGTCATAGGTAATTTATAATCAAGGTAATTAGATAACATTCTACCTACATTAAATACTCCATATCCACTTGGGTTTTTAGATTGTTTTAATCTGGTAAGTAAATTATCATCTTCATCCTTAATATCTACAACATATTTGAATTGATCTCTACTCCCATTATTGGAAGATACAACATAAATCATATCTGAGTAAGCGGCAGCTGGATAAGTAGGTTGTTGGGTGATTGTTATCGCCATTATTTTTTAATTAAATTATTTATATTATTTGTAATTACTGTTTCAAATGCTTTTGTTAATTCATTTAAAGCATATCCATTTTTAATTTCGTTTATACTAGGTTGAATAAATGGTTTAGGTTTAGGATCAGTACCATGTTTACCTATATTTATTGCAATTGCATAAGCAAATTGTTCTCGAGTTAGACCGCTTGGTATAGAAATTGATTCCATTTGTAACCATTCCATAATTGGTGTTACTGGAGGAATATTACCTGGATTTCTACCTATACCTTCATCAACAAATAAACCATAATCAATCATTTGGCGTTTTATACCATATAATCCAGTTGATATTTCTTCACTAGTAAAGACCAATGAGTCTATTAATTTACCTGTATTATTAGATCCATTAGATTTGATATTATCTATCATAGTATCTTTAAGCTTATCTCCTATTTTATCTAATGCTGCTTTAATTATTGGATCCATGTAATTTTTACGTGATTTTAACCGTTATCTTGCATTATAAACAAGGAATCGACTGAGTGGTTGAAACAGTAATAGAATACAACCATCCACATACTCTATCTTGAAAAGATTCCCATAAAGGAGATACATTTTGTATTGTAATAGTTATATCTTGTTTATAATCATTTAAAACCCCACCAATTATATCATAACCATACTGCTCAGTCTGGCTCATTTTTAATGTAGGTGAACCTTCATCTAAAGGTGGTACATCTAAAGAATATAATTCAAATACTCTATTATTCTCATTAGCCTGAATACCTGGAGATGTTAATGGTCTAAGAAATATATATGGAAATTTTCTATTTTGATCTGATGCATCTAACCAATGTAAAGGACCAGAAGAAAATGTAATACCTGCTGTATGACATTCTACTACTGTTTGAAATCCATCTATAATTTGTTTATAATTTAACATCTTTATTTATTTAAAATTTTATTTACCTCTTGTAAGTGAATACCTAACATTGATGCTATTCTATTTGGATCAAAAGATTTAGATAATTCTATTACTTTAATTTCTTTTTTAGATTGTTTTTTAATATTCACTTCTTTAGTAGTAATCTTTTTTACTTCAGGTTTTACTTTTCTAGTTATTTGTACTTTCGCCATAATATTATCGTATTAAATTCATTTGTTTTCTTTGTTGTTCCATTTCTATATTATTAAAATCTTGATCTATAGATAAATAATTCAGAACAAATATAAAATTTAAATCTGTTATGCGGCTATCTCCTGTAATGGACAGGATATTACTTTTTGAGAGTGAATAAATTGTCCCAAACCAGCCCCAATAGGAATTAAAACTTCTTGAATTATCTTCTCCATTTTGATCTCCTTCTCCAACTTGGTCAAAGAACTTATATTGTTTAAGTATAGAGTTGCGGTCGCTAAAAAAAAAACCAAGGAACCCATTGCAAATGGTAATGGGAAATCATCGAAATGTTTTTCATCATAATCCTTATCGTCCTTCATTTCATCATAATCCTGAATAGTGTAATGATTGAATATATTTTCAGATGAATTTTTTCTTAATTTAATTCCATTTTTAATAAGGTATTTAGCACTACCTAATTTATTTTTCTTAATTGGTCTATATAATATTGAGATTATTTTAGAAATATTTACATTACTATTTTTACATAGGTTTTCTAAATCAACATATTCCCCTAATTTCATATTTTTAAGTGCAGCAAAACCATATTCTTTACCCTTATATTCAATTATAGGATGGAATTCATTTTGTATTTCCATTAATTTCATTAATTCAGTTGATATTTTAACTAATGAATTTATATCCCATGTTCTAACTTCCTCTTCTGTTTTATCACTTATAACAGTAATAATCCTTATCATTTTATTTAATTCAGTTAAATGTTCAATATTAGTCAATTCACTAAATTGTTTTAATGTAAGAAAATCTGGAATTTTTATTTGTACTTTCTGTTTCATGTTAATAAATATGTATTTGTTATTTCAAGACTCGATAATTAGATATATTTTCCATTTATATATATCCTATTGGCAGTAACTATAGTATTTCTAGCATAATTAGCTAACCATAATGAATCGACACAATCATCATTTAAACCTGATGGATGGGTGAATGATACTTTACCATTTGGAGACATTTTATAAATCCAGGCAGACATTTCATTATATAAATAAGGAAATAAATCACGTGATGGTAATTCTAATTTCATTTCCTCCATATCAGATATTAACATTGATACTGCTTGGAATTTATTATCTTGAGTTGTTACCCAAGGTTTAATTGAATTTAATTTAGGTTTTAGATTTTCATATATAGCTTTACCAATATTATTTGTTTCACAATAACCGCCTGTTAATTTATATTGAGATAGGAATTTATATATTTTTTCACTTGCATCATTTATAGTACCTCCATTGAATCTTAGAATATCTATAACCTTTCCAGATTGATCTATAACCGTAACTACTGTATAATCATTTGCTAGGCCAACATCTATACCAAAAAATAATTTAAGTGGAGAATTACGGCTAAAATCGCGTAAAGAACATGAATTATCAATATTTCTAAACACATCAGCTGATGCATCTGTGAATTTAGCTAAATATTCTTGTTCAAATATTGGAGTTGGTAATGATTTTCTTTGTTCATCAATAAAAGAGTGATCAGCATAAGGATTATCATAAGAAGTACCTGCAAATGAAATATAAGTATTATTTTCTTTATCTTGACCTTTAAGGAAATAAGTATGGAACCAACCTTTTTTAGGAGTTGATATAATTAAACATTTTTTACCTAATGCAGTTAATGTAGGTAATATTGATTCATTAAAACCTAATTCAGGTATGAAAGCTGCTTCATCAATAACCATGTAATGGAAGGAGAAACCTCTAATGTTGTTTGGTCTATCAGCTGATAGGAATTGTAATGTAGAACCGTTAATGAATTCAATTGTTAATTCTGATTTGTTATTATTGGTTATTATTTCCTTACAGTATTTATTTAATTCCTTAAATACCTTTCTACATTGATTATAAGTTGGTGCTATCCATGCACCTATTTGATCATTTTTACCTAGTAACCAATATAATATTAGATTTTGTGCTAATAAACTTTTTCCAGCCTGTCTACCTACAGATACAACCCCAAATTTATGTATAGAGTCAGCAAATCCATTGATGATTTCTTCTTGCTTATTATATGGTGTAAATAATTGTATTGAAATTTGGTTAGACATTATAAATAAAAGTGGAGCAATAAAATATTAACCCCTGAACCTGGTTAAAATTAAATTACTCCGATTTTTTATTAGTATGGTTCAGATACTATATTGTATTAATAAATATATTATTATGAAGGAGATCCCCATGATAATTTAATATCACCTTTATGGGTCACTTCTTGTTTTTCAGTTGCATCTAAACCACCTATTTTTCTTAATTGCTCTATCGCTTTAAGTCTGATATGTTTATTATCATCATTTGATAATTCGTTTAGATTATTGATTAATTGGGTTACTTTAATTAAATCATGTTTTTCAACTTGTTTATCTATATCTTCCCAACACAGTTTCCATACTTTGGTTGCTTGATCTTTACCTATATTGTATTTTTCTTTACATATATCACAAAATGTTCTCCAAGTCAATGTTTCATCGATAATTCGATCCTTCATTTCTCGTTTCATCATTATGAATTCTACTTTATTTGATTTATTTGCCATATTTTATATTTTATTTACACTTATATTATCAATGAATACTCTATTACCTACCGTATTTCCGACAGATGGTACAATTTCTAATTTAATTATTCCATCACTACCGGAATCAGCCTTTGATATTGACCTACTAAACCAAATGTTTGAGGCGATTATTACACCAGCACTAGCCCCATTACTAGATGCTAAATTAAGTTGTGCAAAACCATTAGCTCCTGCACTGGTTTCTGATTTTGCATCGAACGTTATATTAAAGGTACCAGAACCAAACCCACTAATTATATACTCTTGATGCCCAGAAACACCAGATGTATTTATACATTCCAATGAATATGAACTACCATCACCTGCATTCTCTGTTGATGATGTTAGTGTAGTAGTACCACCTACACCTGACCAATCACCACTTATAGTATTAGTTTCTTCTAAATTACCAGAACCAGCATCATTACCCAAATATAATCCAGATGATATTTTTAATGGAACTCCATCATTTAATTCATATATTCTAAAATCATCTACCCATAGTTTTTCAGTACCATTTCCTGTAGCACCTGGTTTTAAGGTGTACCAGTACAACCTTAAATTAGTAGTTGCAGTTGCTTTAATAGTTACTTCATAAGATATCCAAGTTAAAGAGTCTATATTAATAGTCGTACTAAAACCAAAATTCAATTGACACTTACTTACTTCGGATGCTTTTGCCAAGAATTTTACAACATATGTTATACCATTTACTACTGGATGGAAACTATCCCTATACTGTTGCACATCAGTTCCTACAGACTCAATTCTAAGACATCTAGTACCTACTTGTTCCTCTACAGTATCAACATAAGGTACAGAGAATCTAGCAGGTGTAAACACAGTTAAATTAGTACCCTCTGTTTTATTATCCGATATTGGAGTATCAGAAGGGAATATATCTGTTGAAGATACTACAGCTACAGATACATGGTTAGAACCACTTGATTCATTTTCAGCAGCATCTCCAGCAGTTATATAATAATAGTAGGTATCATTAAAATTAGTTATTGTAGTATCAGTTGTTGTAAGAACATTCCCTACAGTTTTTAATAATGTGAATCCACTATCAACTCCTTCTGAACTTCTATATATTTTATAACCTGATATACCTATATTATCTGTAGCTGCTGTCCAAGTAAGTGTAGCTACTTCAATATTATTCCTAACCACAGAACTAAGCGTACCTACTACAGGTGCAAGTGTATCATTAGTCCATACAACATCAGTACCTGAATATACTTTTTTTACTTGTGTACTTCCGAATTTTACACCTTGTATATTTATGTTTCCGAATTTCATTATATTATAAAGTATAAAGTGTTATCATCTGGTGTTATACCATCGTATTGAGCCTGAGTGAGGGTAATTATATTTGAGGTTTTATCACCAAAGGAATCTGTTTCATTTGTTATTGAGTTTGGTGCTGTAATATTACCAGTAGATGCGCTGTTAGTATCACTACGTAAGAATTGTGAACCTTGTAAGCCATCAAGAGTATCTGCATCTAATCCACTACCTGCTCCGTCATTTCCAGAAGTCCAAGTTTCTACCCAAGGCTGCCATGTATTTACTTTCCTTCTAGTGAAAATTCTATCAGTGTTATACTCATAATATACTTGTTTAGCTGCATTAGCATCCCAAGTGTAATTAATTAAAGTAGAACCTATAGTAGTTGCTCCGCTAGGAAAATTTGTAGCTCCTGTTGTAATTCGGTGTTTACCGTTTATAGTTATATCGTTTAAGTCTCCACTATAATCTGAAGCTATACTTCTTAAAAACTCTGTAGAGTCTAAAGCGTCTAATAAATTAGAATCTGCTGCCTTTGCATCTATACCTAAATAGAAAGCTGAATAATCCCCTACTTCCGCAGTGATACCACCAACTCTACCGAAAACAGAATCTACTAAACCTGCTCCACCACCACCTACTTGAACATAGGTAGAACCAGACCATCTATAAATGAAATTAGTGTCTAGTGCTACGTACAACTTACCTGTCTCTCCTGTAGCAGGGAAGGCAGCTAAATCTGCGTACTCTAACACATCATCTACAAATGAAGGTAAATATGATGTATCTATTATGCCAGAACCATTTAATGGTACATACCCTCCTGCTACACCTTTTTCACTTGTTAATTGATAATTTGATAAGGAACTTGATAATGCGTATCTACCATCAAATGATGATGATAATGATGATAAACCTAATCTTGTTGCTGTGAATAAACCTGTTGCAGGATTAAAATTAACTGTTTCAACATAATTATTTTGGAAACTTGTTATATACCCTTCATCATTAGTAAATTGTGAATTACTAGAACCGCTTACAGTATAATTTTCATCGTTTATAAATTGACTATTTGATGAACCTGATATAACGTAGTTAATATCATTATTAAATTCGCTTATAGATGAACCTGATACAACGTAATTTGCATCGTTTGCGAATTGTGATACATCAGAACCTGATATAGTATAGTTTTTATCGTTATCGAACTCACTAATCGCTGATCCACTAGGTACGAAGTTGTTGTTATTATTTAATTGGCTTATATTTGAACCACTTGTAATGAAATTACTTGGATTGGAAGTACTATAGAAATTACTATTTACTTCAGATTTGCTATATACATCTAGGTTTGTTCTAGCTGTTGTCTTATTTGGTAAATCATTTAAATTTTCCGCTTTAGATAAATAGAATGAATCATAATCAGTGGCTACTGCTATTATATTACCCATTCTTCCAAATACAGTTGTAACTGCATCTGAGTTATCTACCTTTTGCCATGATGTTCCATTTGATATAATCCAATCTCCGACTGCGAATTCAATCGTAAACTGCGTTCCAGCTGTATCTACAACATAATATTCACCTTTTGTATTTGAAGCAGGAGAACCAGCTAAAGTTGGTGTATTTGTTGATGCATTATATGTACCCTGATATGAAACTTGTCCTAATATAGAATCTGGTAAATATGACTCAGCGATTTTGGCACCTGCATTTAATGGAACGTATCCTAATGCTTGTCCTTTTTCAGATAATAATTGGTAGGTAGGTAAATCTACTATTTGTGATGCACTTACAAATAAGGCACCTTGATACTGTGTTACGTCTCCTTCAGTTACATTATATGTTGTTATATAACCAGTATCGTTATTGAATATACTTATATTTGAACCTGAAACAGTTGTAAGATAACCTGCGTCATTAGCTAGTTGGCTTATATTTGAACCACTTGCAATGTAGTTTTCGTCATTAACGAATTGACTATTTGATGAACCTGATATAACATAATTACTGTCATTCTCTAGTTGACTGTTACCTGAACCTGATATAATGAAATTTTCGTCATTTATAAATTGTGAATTACCTGAACCTGATACAACGTAATCGGCGTCATTAGCTAGTTGAGATACTGCGCTACCTGACTGAATATAGTCGCTATCATTGTCTAACTGTGAATTACCACTACCTGATATAATATAATTAGCATCATTGGAAAGTTCAGTTACTCCTGAGCCAGATGTAATGTAATTTTCATCGTTATTTAATTCAGATATATTACTTCCACTCTCAATGTAGTCTGCATCGTTTGCGAATTGTGAAATATTAGAGCCTGATGGAGTATATGAGGCATCGTTGTCGAACTGACTAATCGCTGAGCCTGAAGTAGTGTAGTTTGCATCGTTATTTAATTCAGATATATTATCCCCTTCGCTTATATAATTTTCGTCATTTGTAAATTGACTATTTGATGACCCACTTACGGTATAATTTGCATCGTTTTGGAAATTACTTACCCCACTACCTGATTCAACGTAAGGTGATGTTATCCATTCAGTATCGTAGTCTGCACTACCTGATTTAAATATTAATTGTCCATCGCTTCCACCTGCTGGTAATCCAGGACCAGCTGGTCCTTGTGAACCACTAGGATTGATTATTTCAATCTCTACTATATTATTTGATTCTGTAACGTTTACTAATTGGTTATTAACGTTCTCTATTACAGTTATGTTGGTTTGTTCCATGTTTTTATTATCGAGTTACATCATTAATTATTACCCATTCTCCTCGTAAATATGTTTGTACACTTTCATCTGGGAATGTTATTTGTAGGTCATATATATATTTACCAGCATCTATATTAATTATGGTGCTTTCTAACTGTAATTCTCCATTTGACGGATTTGGTAATGTGATCTGTTCATTCTCAGTACTAAATGTAAATGCCGGGCTACTTTGATATGATTCCTTTAATTGTAATTTTGCAGTAGCATCGGTTAGATCTATTGAACCACTTGTTTCCCCATTTGAAGTAGAGAATCTAAATAATTGTCCATTAAATGTATCTCCCTTAATGTGAGGAGGGAAATTATATGTTGATTGTGTTTGTGCCATCGATTTTATTTATGGTTATATATTATGTTATTAGTTTTCTCTATTGATGGATTATTTCTCTAATAAAGTGGGGACCTATTTGGTCCCCTATAAATATATTTCCTTACAAGGTATATTATATTCTATCATTGTATATATCACACGTTAATTGTTCTACTTCCCCTTTGGTTAGATACTTACTTGATTTATTTGTAATCTTATTACATTTTCTTACTTTAGGTAATTCAAATATTTTTTTGGCATCTCTTGTTAATTGAGGTCTTGTTTCTTGTTTTAATGTTTTCTTATTCAATACTGTTTGTTTTTTAGTTTTTTTAGTTGATATACACTCCTTACATGGGTGTGTTATATTACCCTGATATTGGAAGAAATGAATGTATGATTTAGTTTCATTGCATTTTTTACATTGTATTTCTGTTTGTCCACTTTTTGGTATTTGTACTATTTGTTTTGTATTTTTAGGTTTTGTATTTTTAGGTTCTGTATTTCTAAAAACCCAATTGTTATTTAATTTGTATAGATTTTTGAATTTATTTTTATCTAATACCCATCCTTTAACATTTGTAATTTTATCTTTTATTATTTCTCCAAATATATATTGATTATTTGGTTTTTCTTTAGGATAAAATTCTTCAACATAACTTCTTATTTCTTTATAATCATATGGTCCAATTCCATCAATTGAATATTCAGGGTGGAACCAAATATATTTTTTGGTTTTTCTTTTTGGATTTTTTAAAAGATTGGAATCATATTCTTTTCTACATACTTTACAATATATATCTAAACCATCTTTTTTAGCATTATTAATTCTAAATTCATTTTTTGGTTTTTGGTTTTGGCACTTTTGGCACCTTTTTAATTCTATATTCATCATAACGTCGTTTAATTTCTGATTCATGTTTTTTATATAAAAACTCTACTTGTCTTACTAAATAGGTTGAATTACAAGTACATCCTATTATTCTTGGTTTTTCTGCGTCTAATAATATCCGTTCTGTTTCTAGATATATATCCATTGTTGGACGTAACATTCTTGTACCTCTTACGGGGATCCATTTCTCAATTATATAATTAATATTTTTCTGTGTATATTTCATATGTTTTAATTTTAAAAAACGCGCTGATCATAGATAGGACACCTATGTCGGCGCGTTGAGGAAAGAAATTAATTATAATTCTAGTGCGTCTCCGATAATATATTACCTAGGAAACTCATGATTGTTTATAATTTGCTAGTACTTTGTTTACTAACTCGTCCATCATTCCTAATGTTATATCGTTATTCATGTCTTCTAATAGTTCTGAAGTTTGGAATATAATATCTAATGTTGGTAAATCAGCGTTTATATTTACTAATTTTAATACTCGTGATAATTGGTTTAATTTTGTTTGTTCCATGTTTCTAATTTATCATTCATTCTTTTTGTTGCTTCTTCTATAATTGTATCAATAAATGTAAATTGATATAAATTAGTGGGTGTTTCTTGTTTATTCATCGGTTTGTATGTAATTTATTATGTAATTAAAAATAACGGCTAATAATGCGCTTATTGCAGCGTAATATAGATTAAACGTAACTAATAATGTTAACCAAAATGCACAACATTTAACACAATATAATGCTTCTTTAACTGATTCAGGTAATGGTAATTTAAATACTAACCAATCTTTAATACCCTGAATTGGTGTAAACCAATGTGCAAACATTATTCCCAGTATAGATAAACCTATTATTTCCATTATGCTTTTTGGATATTATATATTCTCCTTCTGTTTTTGTTTATATATTTTGTTTCTTGTTTCTCTAATTCTAATGGTTCACAATTCTCTAAAATATTACTTACAAATACTGATTCACCATGTAAATCGAAATCAGCTTGTAAATTTGGGTTATCATGATATCCTCCTTTTAAATTAGAGAAATGTTGTTGTATACGTTTATTAGGTTCAATTGATTGACCAATATATACTTTATTTGTTAATGTGTTTCTTATTTCATATACAGCTGGGGATAATTTGTATTTCCATCTATTTTTAGATGATTTCCATTTTTCTGTTCCGTAATAGTCCTTTTCTGTTTCACTTTTACATGACTTACACCAAGATTGTAATCCATCATTAGATGATTTATTTTTACTAAATTGATTTAATTCTTTTTCTGTTTGACACTTTTTGCAATTTTTCATTTTATTTGACATTTTAATTGTTATACCTATAAATATTATAAGAGAATGTAAACCTCGATTTATTTTAATTTTTCTTGTAATTGTTCAGCTACTTGGGATAATCTTATTATTCTTTGGCGTTGTCTATTAATACTATCTAATAAATCCCATTGTAAGTCTTTTTCATAGATAAAATTTAATATTTCTTGTTTTGTAGGTTTTTTAATTATCATCTTTAGATAGTGTTTTTAGGTAATCAATAACTATTTTTTCAATATATAAACGCATTTTTAGCCGATATAATGCGGTTATTTGTTTAATGTATGGGAGTATATTATAATATAGAGATACCGCGAAAGATACGGTTAAAGTGATTATAAATAGTTGTTCTCCAGAGTTTAAATTTGTCATATTATTGTATTTTTAATTTTTTTATACAGTTACATCTGATATTATGTTTTATTATTTTTAAATCATTAACTAAATGAGATTTACTTATTTTCCATTTTTTCCATAAATCTTCATATTTTTCACCATTTGCTAATTTTTGATTAATTAATTCACGTTCATATGGATTTAATAATTCTATTTCTTGTTTTATACAATCTATTAATTTATGTTGTAAATTTTTATCTTCTTCATTTAAATCATTATTATCGTATCTACTATAATCGATGGGGAGTAACTCTCTAATAGCCATAGTTGACTTTCTATATTTGTAATAGAATGGGGACGAGGATGATTTAATTTGGAGACTCATATTCTTAGTTAGATAATTTTCTAAATTACCTTCATCTAAAATTATATATTGATCTTCAATAGATTTACTAAGGAAATCTTGAACTATATGAGTAAGTAAATCAATACCAAACATATTGAATCTTGTTGTAGTTACTTTTTTTGTATTAATTAATAATTGGTTATAATTATTTTTAAACCATTGATCTATTTCTGCCTTTTTTTGATTTATTGTCATAATATTTTATTATATATGGGTATAAATATGTTGTGATAACTAAAACCTGCAGAGAAAGAAAAAACCCTCACAGTTATCTTGTGAGGGTTACTACTTAGGTAAAATGTCAGTAAAACCTAAATAAATTCTAATTGATTACATTACAAGTATTTATTCTGTAATAATTTATTCCTTCTTCAGTATACATTATTTCTGATTTACTATAGGAATTAAAATTATTATAAATAGTATTAGAACTAACTAATATCCAATTTTCTTGAGGTTCTGTACCTGGTGGAATATATGATTCAGGTGTAATATATAACTCAGTAACACATAATGATACTGGTTCGTAATTTTTTTCACAGTTTATAAATATTAAACCTAAACCTAGTACTAATAATAATTTTAATTTTTTCATTTGTTTATTTTTTTGTTATATTTATTAAAATTCCTACATTGATATATTCTGGAGATATTACTATTAATGGAGATACCAAACCTGTTCTGTAATTCAATGTTAAACTTGCAGCTGGAATAATTCCTCCTTTTACCATCCAATCTGGTAATTTATTTTTATATATATTTGTGTTTTTTATCTTGTTAGTTCCTTCATAAACATGAAATTCTCCATCTAATGTAAATTCCTTTTTAAATGGGATTATTTTATCTTCAAATAAATTCTTATAACCTGATATTAGTCCAATATTTAATGAAGCTTCAAATTTACCTATTTTTTTACCTATTCCTAAAGTACCTAAAATTGATAAATTACCATATGAATTTCTGATTACACCTGATGAAATATCTCTAAACCAATTATTATTGGTGTTTTTTCTATAAATAAAAATTGCACCTAAATTTCCTCCTTCACCTTTAATGTATTCATATTTTGGAGTTCTATCAAAGTGATATGTTTTTAAAGGAATATAAACTTTATATTCAGTTTGTGAGTAGATAAGTGGGGAAATTAATAAGGTAAGTAATACTAATAATTTTTTCATTGTTTTGACATTTTAAATTATACTTAAATATACGAATAATATTTCGGGTAACCAAGTAATCGAGTATAAATATTAAACTAAATCTGAAACCTCAAAAGACATTCATAATATTGATCTGATTGATTGTAAGGGTAAGATATTTATCTTTGATATTACTGTTTATCTCACTTGATAGTAAATGTTTACTTATTTCTTCTTTACTTGTTTCAATTCCATTTACTAACCAGGTAGTTTCAATTAAATCTCTATCAGCGTATATTCTTAAGTAATCGTTTCCTTTATGAGTAATTACATAACCATCTATTTTCCATTCACCCCAAGGTAAACCAGCATTTGTTTTTGGTGCTTCACCTATTTGTCTTTTTTCTTGTGTTTGAGATATGTTATCATAAGAAATACCTAATCTAGCATTCTTATATATTGATATTTTTTCTATTTTTACATCACATGATTTTTTAACTTTAGCATCACGCTTAGTTTCAATTGTAATGAATGTACCTTTTTTATAATTTTTTAAAAACTCCATAACTTATATTTTATTTACTTAAATATACGAAATTATCTAATATAAACCAAATAAATTGTTAGCCGTTATTTTATATTTACTGTTTTTGATCGATACCTTATATTAACTAATGGTAATAGGTGAGGATATCGGTTACTGTCGGTAAAATTTTCCAAGTATTGTATTATTATAGCTATCTACTTCTAAAACATTATACTGAAATTGATATTTTACTTCTTGATATGTTAAGTCGCGTTTAGAATCACAAAATAATAATATTTCCCTAGTAAATTTATCCTTCCCTAATCGTTTAATATCTTCTAATAATGGTTTAGATGAACCATAGTAATTTCTCCAATTAGATTCAGTTATTACTTTTTTAGTTGTAGGATTCCTACCTCGTTTAGTTGGTAGATTAGCCGCTTCCTTCTTACCTAATTTCTTGTTCACCGTACTCCATATTAATTTCTTACCAATGTAAAATACCAGTGAATCTTGGTTAATAATGCGATATATGAACCCGATGGTTAATTTTGGTATTTGTTCTAATTCTTTATTTTGATACATCCAATTCATAATTTAATTTTGTTGATACATATGAATATTTGAAAATGCACCCCATATGAATATATAATATAATAATAAAATATAATAACCCCTGCTGTGATAACAACATAATAAGAATAATAATAATAATAGTAAAAAAACCAATAATCTAGTACATAAATGCCATGGTCCCTGCTATGAATACAAAATGAAACCAAATAATAATAAAAAAACAATTAATAAAAAATTTGGAGAAGCAAATAATTAATTGTATATTAACAATAATAATAAGAAGAACAATTAAATATATAATAGTTATGAACAAAAGTTGTTCATGGCTTTATAATAAAATATTGAGGTTTTAATAATTTTAACATATTTATATGTGCCACTATTAGATTAGTGGATAGGGTTCCTGCGGCTTAGTACCCCGCAGGTTCTGGTCCCTATTAAAAAAAACCAGATAATATACTAAAAACCAGAATTATGAAATTACTACAAAATCAACAACTCCTACAACTTTTAGAAACTGAAACATCCAAATTTGGTGAAAAACAACAATTATGGATAGAACGTTATTTATATATTTATACTCTTATATTAACAAGACAAATAAATAATCATTTAGGTGCACCAATTCATTATAGAATTGAAAAAGGTAAACTAAATATATCAGGTTCTAAAGACTATACAAGAATATTTAATTTCTTCAAACAACATAATATAATATCAGTATCTCGTGAACGTAGAGTCCGTACTTCATGTAGAAGATATACTGTTCAAACATATTTTCAACAAGGTAAAGTAGTAGAATCAAAAGTATTAGAATTAAAAAATGAACACCAAGATTATGGTGATTTATTAAATAAATATTTCCAATACCTTAATGAAATTACAGTAGAATTACCTGAAATTAATGATATATCTGAAGTTCAGGAAGTAATATTAAATAGAATTCAAAATAAAGATCATTATATTGCACAACCACATGAAGATTCTCGTATTTATACACTAATTTGTAATTTAAAAAAAGAAAATAGACAATATTTAAGATGGAATAATAATACATTAAATCAAGTTGATATATCAGCATCACAAATAGTAATTGCTATTGGATTGTATAATAAACAATATGGTGAATTACCTAAAGATGTACAAGAATTATTAAATATATGTAAAAATGGGAATATATATAGTACTTTAAATTGTACTAAAGAAGAATTTTATAAGAATATATGGTATAATAAAGCTAAATACATGAATAATGAATTATCTAATACATTTAAAGAGTTATTTCCATCATTATGGAATTTTATATATTCTATTAAAGTAAAACATGGTAATAAAAAATTAGCTATGTTATTACAAAAATATGAATATCAGGTTATAAGTAAATCGATTGAATATCTTTATAATAAAAATATACCATGTATTTCATTACATGATAGTATAATATTTCCAGATATTAATAAAAGTGGTGTAATTAAAATGGTGATGGAGAATACATTTAATAATATATTCGGAATTAAAATAGGATTAAAAATAAGTAAATTTTAAGTAAATTACCATTGTTATTACTCCCAATAAAACCATACCAATTATCCAATAAAGGTTATTTGAGTTAGTGGTTTTTGATTTTGTTCTACTTGTTGTATCAACTGTCTTACTTTCTCCTCTTGTTTCTGTAATTGATTTAGTAACTGTGTCCTTTTCTGATTGTTGGATAAACTTAATTCTTGCATTTTTAATTGGTATTTTATTTATTATTATTGGTTTTGATGTATCTATTGGTACTATAGTAAGTGATGTAAAATCCACGTTAGTACTCGCATTAATTTTGGTAACAGTTGACGTTGTATCAACCAATTCCATCTTCGTTTTAACTTTTGAAATATTTGTAGTGGCTTTCCTAGCCCCACAACCTACCATCATTAAGATGGTTAACGCAATTAATATTTTTTTCATTATTTTACTTTTTCTAAAGATGTGTTAAGGTACACTATTTGATGTTGAATTTTCCCTCGAGATAATGATTTAAATTGTCTCCAAATAGTATTCAGGGCTTTATTAAATCGTTGAACATTTCTCCATTTATGGTATTCATTATCTTTACGATAGAAATACTCGATGGTAGAATCATCACAATCGACTTTAATTATGTTTAATTTAATGTTCTTCTTCATAGCTATTCTTCTTACAAGTCTAACACAATGAACACCTGATATAATGACCGGTCTATTAGAATAATGATAATTTAAAAATATACTCTCTAGTCTATCTATAGTTCTATTTTCATCTCCTGTTTGCTCACGTATATCATCAGTATTTATCATTTTACGGTCAAGTTTAGCCGATATCTCGCGTGCAATAGTGGATTTACCCGATTTGGTCGTGCCAAGAATAATATATATATTTTCTCGGTTAACCTGTTTTAATAATGTTTTTGTAACTAGTGTTTTAGGATCCATTTTGAATTTTGTATCTATTGTGGAATCATTTTCCTTACTACGATTGTGTTTTTTCTTCTAATCATTGCAATTACGATTGCTGCTACTATTAATACTAATCCGATTGTTTCCATATTCTTACTTGTTTTTAGCATAAGTCTGTAAAGGCATTAAAATTAGAACCTATCCAAAACCTAGAAAATGAACCATCTGAATAATGTCCTGATATTGCTCTGGTTGCTCCATTAGAGTTTATAAATAAGTCTGTTGCAAATTCAAAGGTTTGTCCGTCTGGTATAAAGAATGAAGAGACATTACCTAAGCTGTATTCAGTACAGGCATTACCGTAAGAGCTTCCAAAAGCTAACTGAACTAAGTCCGTAGGTACTCCCGCGTTTGCACCTTGTATTAATACTAAATCTAAAATCTCACCTGTAAATAAAGAAGTAACCCTTAGATTTGCGTTTCTTGTGCTATTATTAGGATTTAAGTTAAAAGTAGCTGTTATAGTCGTTATACCAGTTATGCCCGATGAAGGGGATAAACTTAACCATGCTACATTATCCGAAATAGAAAAATCTGTAGTACTTATAACATCAAAAGAGTAAGTACCCCCATTAAAATTTATATTTTGTGGGGATGTTATACTTAAAGAAATACCCTTTGTAATTTTCTGAAAGGGTACCAATTGATTATTGTCATAACTGAATATAACATCTGTATCAAAATAAATATAACTTTCTATTTCGGATTTCGTCATACATTTATTTGATGACGGAACTGCTGAACCTTTTAACTTAAATCCATCATTTGCAACCATATAAGCTAGGTCTGCAAAAGTTACTATTCCGTTGGTTACTCTTGACATTATCCTCTATCAATTAATTGTTTAACTAATATTTTTAATTGCTCTATTTCATTTTCTTGTTCGGCTGATTTTATACATAAAAAATCAATGTAGTTT
>Ga0222708_1000112_pt1 | contig 24284 bp, 33 predicted proteins | sample AntAcemetage1576_FD_179806 | JGI IMG/M metagenome (GOLD analysis project Ga0222708, IMG submission 179806) | Saline water microbial communities from Ace Lake, Antarctica - #1576 | ecosystem: Environmental > Aquatic > Non-marine Saline and Alkaline > Saline | place: Antarctica: Ace Lake... | reverse complement strand
ATTACTGCGCAAAGGTTCAAAAGTTACCGCTTTAAATTTGCATTTTGTATCTTTGCAAAACGCTTCTAGTGCTTTAAAAATTAACGCCATGTATTTAATATCGAATGTTGCGCGGTTAGGATTTTGTGCGGTGTTGTCAGTAAAAACTTTTTCAAAAGTCGGAAAACGTCCAGCATATCCAGCTTCAAGCAAGCTAACATTGTTTACTTTGCACGCTGTTTCAATTGCGCAAACTTCATATTGTAAAATATTATTTTCTGGTAAAAAGTCACCTTCAAAATTAATTTTTATGGCAACGTGTCCATTTGTTGCTTGAAGTTCGGATCGGTTATCGTCACACTTTACAAAATTAACAACGTGTAAACGTGCTGCATAATCCTTTTTGTTTGCAAATTTTGCAGCCAGTTTAAGCATGGCCAGCTCTTTTGATAATTTCATTTTGTTGCCTCTTTATCAATGAAAATGTTTTCTTCAAGGATAGCGCTACACGCATCTAAAAAATTATATGTTTTTTCGCTTAACTCTTTTATATCTTGATATGTTAACGATCCAAATTCCGTGTTGAATCTAATATTACCTTGATTAAATTTTGTTAAAAACATTTGCTCATTGCCAAAAGAAAAGACATGATCTTTATATTTTAAAGTATCCAAAAGCTTTAAACTTTCTAGTTTTTTTAGCTCAACTAAAAGTTCAATCCTAGTTTTTTCAAGTGATTTTTCGCTTATCATATCCAAAGAATCAGCACGAAATATACGTGCGTGATAGTCATTAAAATAGAATTTGAAAATATTATGCGAGTCAATTTCAATTATTATGGATTTATTTTTTACGTCAGCTTGGATCGTTTTAATATTAAATTTCATTTTTTACCCCTAGATATATAGCCGTTATCAAGTATTAAATTCGTGCTGGCAAGGTACTGATATAAAGCGCCACCGCAAATTTCAAAATATTTTTCTAGGATTTTATTTTCTTGCTTATCCGTAAAATCATGATGAACTTTTGAGCGCGCCCATTTTAAAATATCGTGATTGTAAAAAAGAACCTCTACAGTACTGCATAAGCCTTGAAGCCAATCTATGCAAACTTCTGGTGTTAATTCTGGCTGGTTAGCGTGTAGCTTTTCACTTGTTATCATGTCCAAAACGTAGGCGCGCTTTTCGTGCGGTTCGCTTGGCGCATCTTCGGTAATTGAGCCAATTACTAGGGCGCGAAAGTCGCGAATATTGGGCATTCTTTTGTTTTCTGCCCACAAAACCCTATTGCGCTTTTTAAATTTCTCTATGCAATAGTGATTGTCACAATGTGGTTTTGAAAGTTTTGGAATTTCATCAATAAAATTCTTTGCTATTTTTTGCGCCTCTTTTTTGGTATCTAAATCACACCAGCCAGCCAAGGATTCACCACATGGGTATTTTACGTCAACCGTAAAACGTCCGTGTTTATCGTCAAATATTGTAACGTCAAAAGTTTTTATAGTTTTATCGTGTATCATTTTTTATTCCTCTTTTTATTTAAAGCCATTTTTTATTGTTTCAAACGCTAGCTTATTACTTAATACACGCGATACTTTGCGCGGTTTAGCTTGTACAGGTGCAACCGTTCTATACCAACTATTTTTGGTTAGTTCCCACGTGTATTTGTGCGCGTTTCTTTTTAATTCTGCTAAGTTTTTCATAGCGAACCCTTAATTTGTAAGCCTGTTATTATCGCGTCAAGTTGAAAATATAAATCTCTTTTAGTTGTAAATCCTGTGCGTGTAATTTCTTCAATGCCACCACTTTCATTATGCATTCTTACCAACTTGACACCGCCATAAGCTTGATCTAAGTGATAGTTGCCAATGTTCCCTATCAGCTTACCGTTAATTTTTGTGTATTTGCTTAACTTGCGGCCATTATAGTAAAGCTAGCTTTAATAGTCAAGTACTTTACTTTAATAAAGTTTATTTATTTTAATGTTTTTAAAAAATGCGCTATATTGTAAGTACTTAAACAGCAAAGGATTGTTAAAAATGAGTAAGAAAGTGAAAGTAAGGTGTCCTAATTGCCGCGGAATGAAGCAAGTTTATAAGCTCGGGGGCATACTGGGTGAATGTGACAAGTGTGAGGGAACGGGAAAAATATTAGAAAGTGAACTACCCCAAAAAGTTGAAGCGGTTGAAGTTGAAAGTGTAATTGATATTAAAAAAGCTGTTAGCGAAGCAGTAGCAGAAGCAGTTGAAGTTGAGCAAGCAAAAGATGCTGTTAAAGCTACTCGTAAGAATAGCATTTATAAAAAAAAGAATAAGGAATAGTTATGTCTAATAAACATATTGTAACTGATGCGCTTAAGCTTAGAATATCAGATTTGGCTAAGGCCGGCATTCCCGTATATTTAATCGCTAAAATTGTTGAGCTAGATGATGAGACGCTTACGAAGCACTATCAGCGCGAATTACTTTGCGCTCAAGCTGAACAAGTGAATCGAATAGCTCAGTGTGTAGCGCGCCAAGCTGAAGAAGGTAACGAAAAGAGCCAAGCGTTGTACTTGAAAACTCAGGGTGCTAAATTCGGGTGGGTTGAAAAACAAGTTGTCGAAAGTACTTCGAGTGAAGAAACAAAAGAACTTCAAGAGAAGATACAAGAGCTAGAAAGTAAATACGAACAAGACTATTAAGCGCGTCCCTGCGCTTTTAAAGCTATATAATGATAAAATAGAAAATTTATGAAAGTAGTTTAGAAATTGAGGGGCGAGATAAATTCATTATTTTTGCTATTTGAGAAATGTTTTTTCCAGTTTTGCTTAATTCTATTGCCTCAGGTCTTCGGTTCATGTCTAAAGGTGGTCGACCCCACGGCTTACCGCTTTTAGTTCCTTTCTCTTTTGCTATTGCAATACCTTCCCTTTGTCTTTCTTTAAGCATTGATCTTTCAAGCTGCCCAATGGCAGTGAACAATTGCAGCTGGAACGTTTGCATATAGTTATCAGCTTTGCTGGTGAACTCTAATCGAGGACTATATATAATGATAGATGCGCCTGATTTTAGTATCTGTTCTACTATATATATAAGGTCGATCATACTTCTACTCATTCGGTCAACACTGTGAACGTGCACTGTGTCGCCCTCTCTTAGCGCGTCTAAGCAGCGGTTAAGTTCTGGCCTATCTTTCTTTGCCCCGCTTATATAGTCTTCATAGACTCTGTCAAGCTTTAAGTCTTTAAGCTGACGATCCGTGCTTTGCTCTTTTGTACTTACTCGCTTATATCCAATATCCATCTTTATACCTCTTTGTTATTAAAAGATGGAATTGTATATAGGTTTTAATTCATATGCAAACAAAAGTTATTATATTATATTAATGCACCACTGTTGCAGGTGCAGTAATGCGTGTAACTTATAGTATAGTTATACTGCATCATGCAGTTACGCTATAGCTTGCGATTGCTGTAGGCTGGTGGGGCAGTACTCTAAGAGCGTTAAGAGGGGGTGCACCCCAGGCAAAAGCCACCCCGTTGCACTGGCGGAGGCTCCACCCCTCGCACCCCCAGTCTATTTTCAAAATTCCCAAACCCCTTTTTCCCTTTATAAGCCACCCCAAAACATATTCACAAAAAAATACTTGTCAAAAAATCCCCAGCAAATTTTCAAAAAGTCTCGTTCAAATTTTAAACAAGTGCACAAGCGAGTTATCATTATTTTTTTTAGTCAGAATGGCTTTTAATTACTAGGCTCTTATCCACAATATCTGGGGATATTTTTTGTATAACTTGGGTGTAAGGCATCTTTTCCTGTGGGTTTAATTTTTTATTAAAGTTATCAACATTAGATAAGCATTTAAATCACAGGCAATTACACAAGATAAAATTTCTGTAAGTGTTAGAAATCGTTAGTGTTCTTTAACTTACCAACCGATTTGCGTTTGCTTATAATAATAATAAGGATTTAAAAATATATATTTAATTATTATAAGTGTTTGCAATCTATCAACACAGACGCAATACAAAAGCAGCCTATTGTCTGTGGTGATAGCCCTGGTAACTGCTTTTCCTTTCATGTATTATTAAACCTAACTTTAGGAGGGTATATGAGCTGCATCCAAGAAACTTTAAAGCTTAAAGGTGATAATCCTTTTTTAAAGATAGAAGGCATAGGTGTTGTTGAAGGTGGTGGAAGCTACAAGGGTTACGATTACCTAATTACTTTTGTGCGTAGCCATAGGTGCGGTTACGTTGCTATCCCTCCTGGGCATCCTTTGGATGATGAAGAAGACACGTATAATATAGATGTAGACGTTCATGGTGGTATCACCTTTAACAGCAGGGAAAAATTTACTAAAGAATTGCTTGGCATTGACTGCAACGATAGATGGCTAGGTTTTGATGCTATGCACTATGGTGATAGGAAAGATTTTGAATCAGCCGAAAAGTACGGGCGCAAGTTTTCAAGCTTAGATCGAGAGTTTGAGTGGGAAGATGGCACAGTAAAGAAATACGATTACATGGAATCTGAGTGCAAGAAAATGATTGACCAGTTAATCGAAATGGATAGCTAATGGCCATAGAAATTATAGACAACTGGCGTACTGACGAAATAGTCTGTCCTTACTGTGGATATGAGTTTACAGACTCATGGGAATATAACGATTTAGGTGTATCTGAATTATTTATTACATGCCGCGATTGCAAAAAATATTTCAATACTACTATTCATTTTGAGGTAAGTTACTCAACTGACAAAATAGATTAACAACCAAGGATTAAAAATGACAGACAAGGATGTTAAAGGTAAAGGTAAAGGATTACATACAGACAGGGAGCACCGCTCATTTAACGCTTGTCGCAGGAAAGACCAGCGCGAATTTAAAGAGCAGGTTATCAATAAATTACCCAATGAGTTTAAGCAGCAAGAGCTTGAGTGGAATCCCAATCAAATTAATTACGAGATATAGGAGAATTCGTGCGCGAGCTTATTAACTACAACTGCAATTTCAAATTAAACGACAGCAACCGCTATGCGCTGGTTCGTTGCCCTAAGTGCCATAAGGAAAACTACGGGCTTAATGTTTTGAGTGGTGTATGCGGCTGGTGTGAGTTTGATATTAATAAGAAGGAAATAAAATGAATTTTAGCAAAGCTTTAGAAGAAATTAAAAACGGTAAATTGTTAAAGCGCGAAGGTTGGAACGGAAAAGACCAGTTTGTTTTTTTGGTAAATGGTTCAGAGTTCACTGTAAATAGAAAACCTTTAATTGATATTTTTGAAGATGGCACAGTGGTGACGTATCGTCCTCACATTGATATGAAGTATCAAGATGGTTCGGTTGGCGTTTGGCTTGCAAGCATGGGTAATTTAATGGCTGATGATTGGGTGTTTTGTGAATGATTTTACAAAAGAAGAGTTGCTGATTATTTTAAATGACCTATCTGCTGGATTTAATAAATCACAAAATCCCAATGAATTTTATGCGTCCATTATTAAAAAAGTTACAAGTCTAATCGATAACTATTGCGAGTACGATACTGTAGAGCAGATACGAGAACGAACGCGGTTGCATGGTGGTGTAAATGAATAAAAACGAACTACAGATACACATAAACAATAAGCTATCAGACATAGCAAGCGTGCTACCATCGTTCGTAGACCAAGCTCCTGCATCGTTTGAGTGTGGCCACGCAACAGGTTACAAGCAAGCGCTGCTAGACATTGACCGAAAGCTTTTAGATGATAGCGAGTATATATGACCGTTGAAGAAGTACTAAATTATTTTGGCACAGGCGCGGCTATAGGCCGTGAGCTAGGATTGTGCCGTACTACATTTAATGCCTGGAGGATGCGCGGTTACATTCCACGGTTGCAGCAATATAGAATCGAAAGAATTACAGAGGGCAAGCTTAAAATGGATGTAGGAATAAAAAAATGATTGATTACAAAAAAATAGCTTTGGTTTTGAGTCTACAAAAAAAACTATGTAAAGGATCTGAGGGTCTTTTGACATTTACTATGAAAGTAATAGTTGATGGTGAAGGCAAAGAGACTATTAATTACTCTTCTTATGATGGCAATATTCTTACAGGTCGTTGTATTAATATAGATGAACTAATAGAAGAGTTTAAAGAACTAACAATGCCACAACCAAAATATAAAATAGATGATGTTATATTTATAATTCATGAAAATAAACTAACAGATTTTAAGGTTGATAATGTTAAACATTTAGATAACGAATGGCACTACACAGTTTCAGGACATGGATATGGTTTAACATGGATGCCAGAGATTAAACTCTACCCCACACGCCAAGCCCTAATCGAAAGCCAGATTGAATATTGGGAAGAACTACTAGCTACAGAGGTAGAAAAAGTCAGCGCAAGCGCAATGTGTCCTAAATGTGGCATGCAACGAGTTAGAGGCATGTGCTGGGCGCAAGGGTGTAATTATATAAAAGAAAAAAAAGCAAACTACGGCTCTTACGGCGAACCAATAGGAGAATAATATGCTGTTCATGAATTGTCACCAGGAGGATTGCATTGCCTTTAGGGGAGGAACGTTTTGTAACGGATTAGGGATGGCTAAGCCGCTTCATTATTTGCAAGCTGAGCAAATATTAGCCGCGCATAAACACCGCGAATTTGTTATTGATTTTATAAACCGCGCTTACAGAGATTGCGACCCTAAACCTAATAAAAAGTTGTTATTATTATGTCGGACGTAATGTTTAGCGATTATTGCTTTGAGTGCTGTTCTTTTAGTTGCGACCATCGCGGCGTAGCTTGTGTTTCTACCGTGCGAGAAAGGGGAAAAGAAAGATACGACATGATGAAATCACAGAATAATGGCTATTTGGACGAGCCAGTACCGAGCAACAAAAAACTTTTACTACTAAGGAGCTTCAAATGAGTTTAATAAAATACAAAGATGTTTTAACTTTGTGCAAGGAAAAAATGGCTGAAGCCGTAGCCCCTTTGCGTGTACGTGAGATGCGCAAAAAAGCTGAACTTGAGCTATGTAAGCTTGAAAGTAGCATTGCTGAAAAAGAGCAATCAATCCACGAGCTTGGTTCTAGTTATCCTGTTTACTTTGATGCGCTTATTGACGCAATTGACGAGCTTGACCTAACGATTAGACGCAAAGAGCAGTTTGAAAAAATTATCAGTGAAATGTTCCCAGAAGACTAAATTACTCGCGGCTGCTTTCTTGTGGCCGCTCATTTACCCTACTTAAGCCAATTTTATTAAAACTAAGTTGACCACAATCTATGTTATGTGATTTAATACGTTAGATCATTAAAAGGAATTGTATGGACGAATTAAAGGATTTAAAAAAATACTGGGCAAAAAAGTACCCTAACGTTTATGTAGCTATTTATTGCGATAAAGATAAATGTTCGTACACGGGCATAATGAAGTCACCAAGCGAAAGCATTTCTTTATCTGCGACAACATTAGGCAACATTATTAGTCAGGGTGAAAGTTTTTTAAGGAGATATAATGCTGGCAAGACATAAGATACCAAGAGCAAAAGAATTATGGGAAGCCAAAATTCATTTAGATAAAATGAAAGAATATGGAGGTAACATTAGCGTTTACGCAAAAAAACACAATTTTGATTACAGAAAATTATGCAAATTAAATTATTTAATTAACTACAAAAGGTACACGCAACCAGAATGGTACAGTGAGTACGTTAATTACGCTAATGAATATAAGTCTAGTAATTTATCAAAACAAGATTTTTTAAAAAAATATAATATAAAAAAAGCTCATTTAGGGGAAACCAAAGCACATTTATCAGCTCTTAAATTAATTAAAGAATATGAGAATTATATCCAAGAAAATAATCAAGAAAACACAGGTAAAAAAATTCCAAGTTTTATATCTGTGCCGCAATCTGTATCACGAAGAATTAATTCAGATAACCCTGAGCCAAAGTTTACAGCAAAAAAAAACGATATAGAATTGATTATTACCAAAGGCGTGAAGGTAATAGTTTCTCCTGATTTCCCATCCGATAAATTTATAAAAATAATTGAATTACTAAAGGATTTATAATGTTAATACCATATGAAAATAAGCAAATATTTATCGCATCCAACCCTGTTGATTTAAGAATGAGCATTGATGGACTGTCAACTTTTGTTGAACACGAAAAAGGCGCGCATCTTCACGATGGAAGTATTTATGTGTTCTATAATAAACATAAAGATAAAATTAAATGCTTATTTTGGGATAGGAATGGTTTTGTTTTGTATTATAAACGATTAGATAAAACACGATTCAAAATGAAAAAAATGCTTAATAACATAGAATCTATCAGCGCTGAAGAACTAGAGATTTTATTATCTGGATTTGAACCACGTAACGTTGAGAACAGTAATTATATCGAGCACCAACCTTAGCTATAGATTTATAACAGTAATTTTACTATACTCAAATTTCGCTCAAATATTATTTATATCGCGGCAACTTATCCCTGCTTTTCGGTGCTGATATTATTTGAGCGTAGCAATGGAGGAAGGTAGCTTAACTTTTAGAGCGGTTGCAGGTAATGCTAGCAATGAATGCAAACGGTTGCAGGTGAAAATCCTGTCCTTCCCTCACCCAATTATTGTGGTGTAGCCAATTGGTAAGGCAACAGCCTGTTAAGCTGCCATATGCTGGTTCGAGTCCAGCCGCCACAGCCAGAATTGCGGATTAGTTCAGTAATAGAACGCTTGGTTCATACCCAAGAGGCCAATGGTGCAATTTCATTATCCGCTTACAAAAAGGTCGAAAATGACAAAGCCCATATTCGTGTTTGGAAGCAATCTTCTTGGCATACACAAAAAAGGTGCAGCTCTATGCGCTTTTAAAAAACATGGTGCTATCATAGGTCAAGGCTCTGGGATGCAAGGCAGCTCTTACGCTATACCAACTAAAAAAACTCCTTATGAATCTCTAAGCTTGCTTGAAGTAAATTATTACGTTGCTGAGTTTTTAATGTATGCAAAACATACCCCAGAAAACATTTATGTAGTTACAAAAGTCGGCTGCGGATTAGCTGGATTTACGCCAGAGCAAATTGCGCCTATGTTCGAGTACGCATCAGAACTACCGCACGTAAAATTCACAGAAGAATTTATCTATTTAATCCCATCGTTAAAAAATCTCATTGATAGACTGGTCATTTTTGATGTGAATTAGCCCTTTACCATCCCATATTTAGTGTCAACTAACAAAATTTACCACTATATTTAGTGTTTTTTACTAAAACTGTGCTATTTTATCCTTGAAGTACTTCAGAAGGTTTGCAGGACGCAACTAGGCAAAGGATTGCCCCTAATGGATAAAAAGCTACAATCTAAGCTTAAAAACGCTGAAACTGCTGCTAAGCTTAAAGGCAGTTTACTGCTATTCATTCAAGCATTTTTTCCCATTCTTACAGGTCGAGATTTTATCATCTCTGCTCCTGTTGGCAGGGAATCGCACTTTATTACCATTGCTAAAGCATTAACTAAATGCACAAGGCTTGAGGCTTTGCGTCTTTTGGTAAACGTGCCACCTGGACACGGAAAAAGTGTAATGATTAGCTTTTGGGTAGCGTGGTGTTATGCCAAATGGCCTGATTGTAACTTTCTTTATATCTCTTATTCAAAAACATTAGCCGCCTCACACACAGAGGTTATTAAGCGCATAATGTCTTTATCTCAATATAAAACTATTTTTAACGTCCATCTTAGGGATGACTCCCAAGCAAAAGATGCCTTTACTACGCAAGCTGGCGGAACAGTAGCGGCCTTTGGTTCATCTGGAGCGATTACAGGTCGTAACGCTGGTCTTCCTGGATTAGACAGGTTTAGCGGCTGCGTTATTATAGATGATGCGCATAAACCTGATGAAGTACATAGTGATTTAATTCGTGAAGGTATCATTACCAACTTCCGTGAAACAATACAGCAGCGACCACGGGGCATAAATGTTCCTATTGTTTTTATCGGGCAAAGGCTACATGAGCAAGACTTGCCAGCGTTCTTTTTAGCTGGTGAAGATGGGTACACCTGGGATGCGGTTGTCTTAAAGTCTTTAGATGAGGCTGGACACGCGCTTTACCCTGAAGCATTCCCGTTAGATATGTTGCATATTAGACAAGAAAAAGACAGGTACGTTTTTGCAGCACAGCATCAGCAAGATCCACAACCTGCTGGCGGTGGCTTGTACTCACCAGAAGATTTCCCATTACTTGCCATCGAGCCAGAATATATTGCTACTTTTATTACCGCAGATACCGCAGAAACAGAAGATGCGCGTAACGATGCAACTGTTTTTTCTTTTTGGGGCATGTACGAGATAGAAACCCAGGGAAGAAAAACTGGAATCATGGCTATTCACTGGATAGCGTGTAGAGAAATGCGCGTTGAGCCTAAACGCCTTGAAACCGAGTTTTTAGATTTCTGGCAAGATTGCGCAAGACATGAAATGCCACCAATGACCGCCTACATTGAAAAAAAATCAACAGGCGTAACACTGATATCAGTTCTTAAAGGGATGCGCGGCTTAAAAATACGAGAAATCGAGCGCACCAAAAAATCAGGCTCAAAATCACAACGATTTATTGATATACAGCCTTATATTGCGAGCAAGCAAGTATCTTTGCCAGCCCACGGTACGCATACAAAAATGTGCGTAGACCACATGAAGAAAATTACTAACAACGATTCTCACGCGCACGACGATATAGCAGATACTTGTTCAGATGGGGTAAAGATTGCTCTAATGGATAAGTTAATAAATGGAAGTTCGCGTAAAGATTCAGCAATGAAACAAACGACAAGAGAAGCCACGAGCCGCATGAAGCGACTACACCTCTTAAAAAGTAAAGCCTATAAACAAAGGATTTGATAATGGCTCATATAGCAAAAAAATACACATCAGAGCTTGAGAAAATTAAAGCATCTGTAGAACAAGCGTATACATATTTCAGACCAAACTATGAGCGATATCATCAATTCATGCGTTTTGTTTATAAAACTACGCTTACACCAGATGACATATCCGTTTTAACAACGCTCGGCAAACCTCAAATTGAGTTCAATATGATGGAAGCTTATATCTCAAGACTAAGAGGTGAGTTCTCACGCATGGAACCTGGGTTTATAGTTAGGGCACAAGATGGCTATGAAGATATTGACCCTAAGTTGCTGGAAATACTCGAAGCGCATTTTAGATCGATTCTAGTAGACTCTGACAATGATGGTTTTAGCTATGACGTATACACAGACCTGTTAGTTGGCGGATTTTCTGTAGTAGAACTATTTACCGATTACATGTCTGAAATGAGTATGGATCAAAAGATTTGCACAGGCCGAGTCTTTGACCCAACCCTTTGCGGCTTCGACCCACTAGCTAGAAAATCGCATAAAGGTGATGGCGCGTTTGCTTTTCAGCTATTCCCAAAAGAAGCTGAAGAAGTTGAGCGCGAATATGGCTCAAATGCGCTTAAAGGACTTAAATATGCTAGAGCATTTTCTGGTTTTAACTGGTCATACCGCTCGTCTAAAAAAGACATTGTTCTTTTATGCCAGTACGATAAAAAAGAATACAAAAAGAAAAAAATTACTAAGCTTTCAAACGGTAGAGTCGTAACCGTAGACAACTATGAGAAATTGTTAGTTATGTGGGATGAAGCTGGCTACATCGAACAACCTCCTATTCCCATCGGGAAAACCCGTGAAACAACCATTGAAGAAATCTGCCGTTATACGCTTTCTGGCGCAGAGCTTATCAAAGTAGAAAAAACAAACTTCAACATGCTTCCGCTTGTCTTCTTTGATGGTAATAGCGCTGTTCTACGCGATAATAACGACTCTAGCGCAGAACAAATGACAAGACCGTACATTTATAATGTAAAAGATGCGCAAAGACTTAAAAACTACGCAGGGCAATCGCTAGCTAACGAGCTAGAAAATACCGTGGAACATAAATTTATAGCTTCAGTAGAATCAATCCCAGAAGATTACATTGACGCTTATATTGATGTTCAAAAGCCTGGAACACTTCTATACAACGCTTTTCATGAAGGCGATACGAATGTGCCACTAGCTCCTCCACGAGAAGTTGTGCGCACACCAATACCGCCTCAAATTTCTGAAACTTTCCAAATGTCTGACAATTTAATACAAGGAATTTTAGGTAGTTATGACGCAGCTCTTGGTATTCAAAATAATGAGCTTTCAGGCGTAGCAATCATGCAAGGCGCTATGCACTCCAATGCCGCAGCTATGCCTTATACGGTCGGATTTATGAAAGGACTTAATAGAGTTTGCCAGGTCATATTAGACTTAATACCAAAATACTATGTAACCCCACGCTCACTTCCTATTGTTAAGCCAGATGGCAAGCGCTCCTACGAAGTAGTTAATAAGCCTGGTAATCCCTACATGGATTACAATGCCATGAGTCTCGATGTAAAAGTCGAAGCTGGCGTGAACTTTGAGGTTCAAAAACAAATTAGCCTAGAAACTATTATCCAGCTTATGCAAACTTCAGAAACGTTTGCCGCCTTCATTAACGCTAAAGGTATCGGCATATTGCTTGATAATATTGATATTCGTGGCATTGAAGGACTAAGACAAGAGGCTGCGCAATTTATGCAAGAGATGCAGCAAAAACAAGCGCAGCAAGAGCAAATGGCTATGCAGCAAATGCAGCAACAATTAGATCCAAAAGAAGTGATGGCACAACAAGCTAAAGCAGACATGATGAAAGTTCAGCAAAAAGCACAAGCTACTGAAATCCAGGCGCAAGTTGACCTTACTAAAATTGCTACAGACGATGCAGTTAAAAACAAACAAGCTGATATCGACTTCTTAAAAGTAATGGCAGATATAGAGGACTCTGATACCGATCTTGCCATTAAACAAGAGAAGATTGATGCGGAAAACGCTCGCACAGCAGTGAATATGGCCGTTGATGTAAGCAAACATCATCACGAAATAACAAGACCAAAAACTACAAATGAAAAAGCAGATGATTAAACTCATTTTTAATAATACTTTCAAATAGGATAAAGTTTGCTATACTAATTGCGAAAGAATACATATAGTGTTAAAACTATCCCAGTAACAAACTTATGTATCAACCCTGACTAGACAGGGGACAATCTAGGACGAATACGCATCTATGCGGCATAAATAGTCGGTACTATCACGGATGATAGGTGATCACGGTCACACCGGAAACAGTGAGGTTTCAGATGGGCGATAAGGATATTGCAGAACAATTGCAAGAAACTAATGAAAACGTGGAAACTGAGGGAACGCAAGAACCCGAAGATTCGACACCTGAAAAAATGCTTCCTGCTTCCTATGTGAACGAGCTTGTTAAAAAAGCCAAACGCAAAGGAGAGCAGAAAATGCAAGAGCAATTAGATGCCGCAACTCAACAGCTTAACGAGTTAAAGGCGCAACAAGAGCAGCAACAAGCTCCGCAACAACAAGCCGCACCTGCGCCAGCTCCACAAGAGCAGCAAGGGTTCGATACTGAAAAGTTGCAGATGCAAGTAATGCAAAAGTTGGCCGAACAACAACGCGAAGCTGAAGAAAAAAAGCAAGCTGAGCAACTTGAGCAAGAAGTAAATGAGGTGGCGAAGCAGTATTTTGGCAAGATGGCGCAAGGTAAAGATATTTATGATGACTTTGAGTCTATGACAGCCGACTTTAATCCTGCTGAATTTCCACAGTTAGTTTTTTTAGCTAACCAAGCGGATAATACCGCAGCCGTTATTTATGAGCTGCGTAAAAATCCAGGCAAGTTAGCTGACCTGGCCGTGTTAGTTGAGAAATCACCTGGCATGGCACGAAGCGAAATTACTAAGCTTTCAGAATCAATAAAGCGAAATGATGAAGCTAAAGGGTCACTGCTAGAAGCGCAAAATCCATTGTCACGTCTGAAATCTTCGCCAACGGGGACAGACAACGGCACGAAAACTGTGCGAGATTATAAATCTGCATCATACCTTCGCGGATAATAATCTTACCTAAACGGTCATGTCTGTCTCTGAATAAGGATATTCACAGGAGATTATGACATGGCCGTTCCAAATAATATTTTACAACAAGTACAAACCTATCAATTAAGCAACCTTGCTTACTTACAGAACTTAAATTGCTTTATTTCTACAGCTAATACAAAATTTAAAAACTTTGAAAAGATGGAAGCCAACCTGGGCGACACAGTGACGTTTGATTTGCCACCACGTTTCACTATTGCGGCCAGCTTAGTTGCAACTTTCCAGTCTGCTGACCAAAGAGTTGAAAACCTAACCGTAGATAAAGCCTCTAACGTATCTTACGCTTTCACCGCTCAACAGTTCATCTTCAATGTTGAAGACTACATGGACAAGTTTGGTAAAGCGGCCGTAATGGAGTTATCTGCTGAAATCGAAGCTGATGTTGCACGAGTCTGCGTAGAAGCTCCATACCGTTTCTATGGTGATGGAAGTACATTAATTAACTCATATGGTCAGTTGGCAGCAGCTTTAGCAATGTTTCGTAACTATGGCGCAGCTAAAGACCAAACTAAGTTTTATTTGAGCGATATTGCGCAATCTGCAATCGTAAATACTGGTTTAAACCAATTCACTTTAGACCGTAACGATGAAATTGCTAACTCTTGGGAAGTCGGAGACTTTGACAGAGCTGCGTTCTACACTTCTAACTTACTTCCTGTGCACACTGCTGGCTCTATCGGAGAAGCAGGAACAACTTTGACTGTAGTTTCTACTGTTAAAAATGCCAATGACGAGATTACGCAAATTGTTTTCTCTGGCGCTGGTACTGATTCAGATGCGGTTAAAGAGTTTGATAAGTTCCAGTTCTCTGATGGTGTTTCTGGTCAGCCTAACTTGCGCTACCTAACTTTCATCGGGCATAAGGTATCAAGTAACCCTGTACAGTTCCGAGCAACGGCTGATTCTGCATCATCTGGCGGCAACGTCACTGTTGATGTTTATCCTCCTTTGAAATCGGCTGCTGGTAATACTCGTAACTTGAACTACGATGTGGCTGCTGGAATGCAAGTAACTGCATTACCTTCTCACAGAGCTGGTGTGATTACTGCTGGTAATCCTTTGTTCTTGGGCATGCCTATGCTTCCTGAAGAAGTGCCATTCCCTACTGGTAACGAAGTTGACCCTGATACTGGCGTGTCTATGCGCATGTACTATGGTAGTTTATTTGGGCAAAACCAAAGAGGCATGATTCATGACTGTATATGGGGTAAGAAACTGGTTCCAGAATATTCTATGGGCGTGATTTATCCTTTATAATATAATATTAACATAAATTTCCTTCCCCTTGAAGCTGACGATATGATATATTTTCAATTTATTCAAGGGGAAATTAATGGTAGTAAAATGTGGAGAAACCCGAAAAAAAACTTGCAACACATGTAACGGATTAAAAGAAATTAATTACATGAACGATAATCATTGTGCCAAATGCAGAAGTTTTATTAACAAGAATAAGCGTGAGGAAATACGAATAGCTAAAGGCAAGCCGCCTAAAGGCTCTGGAAGAAGCATATATTGCACAACCTGTAAAAATATTAAAGAACAAGGAAGGGAGAACGAAAGTCGATGCAAAAAATGCAAGAGTGATGCTTATAAGGCTAACAATGCTGCTAAGAGAGCAAGTTTAGGCTTAAAAGCATGGGGCGCTGGCAGAAAAGATACTTGTAGCGAATGCGAGGATTTAAAAGAAAATATAAATGTGGGGTATTGTAATAAATGCCATAGAAAGAGAGATAGAGAGTGGAGAGTAAGAACTGGCAGAAGTATTAAAAATAGAACTGGCAAATGCCAGTGCGGAAATGAAATGGCTTCGTACAGTAATTGTTATTGCGTAAAATGCGCCTCTGAATGGAGGCGAAATTATATAAATTCTAATCCTAAAGTAAAAGAAAAGTTAAATAAAAGTGCTAAAGAACGCTATAAAAATAATACAGAAGAACAATTTAAGGTATATGTTAGAGGATTAACTTATAAAGCAATTAAAAATGGTTATTTAGTTAGGCAAGCATGTGAAAAATGTAGTGCAACAGAAAATGTCGATGCGCATCATGATGATTATATGAAGCCATTAGATGTAAGGTGGTTGTGCAGGAAGCATCACGCAGAGCATCACAAAAACGAGAAAAACGTGTAATATAACAGGAGGGCATGAGGCTCTCCATAATTATAAGGATATAAAAATGGCTATTTCAAAACCTATTGTTCAACCAAATCAATATTACATTAACGGCTTGCAGTTATCTTATGCTACTGGAACTACTCTGACGATTAGTGCTGGCGCATGTGCGAACTCTAGCAATCAAAACTTTATTACTGTTGGCTTACCTTTAAACGTAGCCGCGACTCAAACGGGAACTGAACCTGTAGCTGCTGGCTCTGGCGCATTTACACTAGATACTGCGGTTTCTGGTGCAGGTGGATTAGATACTGGTGCTATGGCTAACAACACTTTTTATGCAGTGTATGCAATTGGCGATAGTTTCGATAACAACGCTGGCTCTGTAGTTATTTCCGAAAACTTAACCTCTCCATTGATGCCATCTGGCTACGATATGTATTTTCGTATCGGTTATGTTAAATCTGATGGTTCGGCTGACCTTTTAGCATTTAGACAAAACGGAACTGGCCTTGACCGTTGGATGTGGTATGACGCTGTAATTGCTACTGACGTGACTGCTGGAGCTTCGGCAACTTATGCTGCGGTTGATGCAAGTGCTGGTTTGCCAAGCTCTCAACCAACCATGGTTAATTGGGCTTGCGTATTCACTCCAACTGCTGCTGAAGATGCGCTGGTATTAGTTCCTGGAACGTCTACTGCTGCTGGCGGATACGCGGTTGCTTCAGGTGACGTTGCTGGCGTGGCTGTAAGTACAAATCTAGTTTGCCCGACTGACTCGCCAAACACTGATGCTATTGACTACAAGGTCACTGGTTCTGCGGTTGCGATATCAGTTCAAGCATACCTAGACCAACTTGCAGTTAATATCGTAGCGTAAGGAAATGATATGGCCTACACAACTTTACAGCTTATAAATAGAGCCTATTACGAAGCAGGTATTGTGTCTCGCGGCTTTGAAACTGTGTCAGGCCAGCAAGCCAATGATGGTTTGATTTTTCTAAATGATTTAATAGCGGAGAAGACCGTGGAAAACGGTCTGATCCCTTATTATGAAGAATATAATTTTAATGCGGTTATAGGACAAGAAGCCTACTTTGTACCAGATTTAATAAATGTTGATACTTTTGTATTTTACATCAACACGGTTCGATATCAGACTGAAAACAGAGCAAGACGCGAATATTTTGGAACATCACGAGCTGATAACATTCAATCGTTGCCTGGTAGTTGGCATATGGAGCGCACATTCGGTGGCGCTAATTTATATATTTATTTTAAGCCTGACCAAAATTTTCCGCTAACTATATGGGGACAGTTTAGGCTTAATGAAGTTGCGATTAACCAAGATTTATCATTAACCCTAGATAGATTTTACATTAACTATTTAAAATTAGACTTAGCCAATAGGCTATGCGCAGAGTTTAATTATTCAGTACCACCAGGGCTAGCTAAATCATTATCGAAACTTGAAGACGCTATTAGTAAACGAAGTGGCCCGATGGATTTAAGATTGATCAAAGTGTCTAGTTTACAGAGACGTGGTTCGATCAATTACGGCCAAGTGAATTTGGGTCACGGTTGGATAGGATGATACTAGCACTAGGATGGGTTACATGATATAATGCTTTCTTTACCTAAGAGAAAGTAATGAGATACATGTTCTACGAATGCACCACTCACGGAAGACTTGAGCACGAAGGATGTCGTGTTATTAGAAAAGGAATAGTTAAAGAAGTTAGATGCAATGATTGCCATGAGATTGCCGAGCAGAAGTTTATAATTGTCTGCAAGTACCACGGTGAATTAACGACAGATTTAATAAAGCCGACTAAGAAAGGCCATGGCACTTGTAGAATTTGTTTTAGACAAACAGCCAATGCTAAACGCAACGGCAATAGAGAAGAGTTTAATGCCAAACAGTCATTAGATAGAAAGATTAATCCTGAGAAATGGGATAAAATTTATAAGAGAGCTTACCAGAATAAGCGTGAGATTGACGGTGATTTATATAGTTTAAAGAAGGTATGTAATGCCAGAGGAATTACTTTAGAGGATTATAATAATTTATTTAAATTTCAAGAAGGTAAATGCGCAATATGTTTACAAGAAGAAACTTGCAAAGACCCTAAGCATGACAGGATAAGAAGATTATCAATCGATCACTGTCATACAAGTGGCAAAGCAAGAGGTTTATTGTGCCAAGGGTGCAACGTAGCAATAGGACGATTTAAAGACGATATTAATCTCATGGAGAGAGCCATTGAATATGTTAAACATCACTATCACAGAGATTAGATAATGAGGTGCCAAGTATGGCTATAAGCACGCCAGGAGCAACAGAGATACCAGTAAAAATTGCTGGTTCAAGCATATTTGGCCGCCATCCTATTATTAATGACGAGCGCACTTGGAATATGTTTTTATCCGATGGCTGGTTAATTAACTTTGCTGGATATGAGCAAGCCGTAGAAATACTTGGTGATGATGTTGAAGGCCGTGGCTTGTTTCATTCTAACCGTGGTGATTTTTTAGTAGCTGTATTTGGCTCAAACGTTTATAGAATTAACAGCAATCTTGGCTACACATTTTTATTTAGCTTAGCAACAAGCACTGGTGAAGTGTTTATGGATGAAAACTTAAGCTCACAAATTGCTATTGTTGATGGTACTGCAACGGCTTATGTTTATAATTACGATTCCGCTATTAACGATGTAGCTGCGGTTAATTTCACTGGTGCAGCTCAATCATTTACGCCTAATTATGTAACCTATCAAAACACATATTTTATTTTTGGAAACGGAAATACGACTTCAAGCGGTTCGCAATGGTATGTATATAAAACTGGTTATTTACCAAGCTCACCAGCAACTGCGTATGATTTAGAGTACGTGCAAACACTAACGCTGCAAACTAAACCAGACTTTGCTAAAGCGTGTATCAGGATACCAAGCGCAGGTAATAACTTGCTAGTTCTTGGCTCAACGGTTGCAGAAATTTGGACTAACATTGCTGGCTTGCAAACTTACCAGCGTCAATCATCAATTAACATAGATTACGGTGTAGCTAGCGTATCAACTATTGCTGCTGGTGAAGACATGATCGCTTGGCTTGGTATCAATGAGAAATCATCACCAGCAATAATGGTAATGGCTGGCGGCAAAGCTCAACGTCTATCTACAGATGGGATTGATTATTTATTAGGTGGTGTGCAGCGACCAGACAGGTCTACAGCTATTTTTTATCGTCAAGATGGTCATGTTTTTTACATATTGACGTTCTTTGATGAATTAGATAATTTCACAATCATGTATGATTTTACAACTCAAAAGTTCTTTGACATTACAGACTGGGATTTTACATTTCATCCAGCGCGGCAAATGGCCTACTTTAATAATCAAATTTACTTTGCGTCTTTAAAGCAAGGAAGCTTAATGCGCATTAGTACAAACTTAACTTCGATATCTACTGACGTGCAAAATGATTATGAAATACCGCGCATAAGAAAATGCGATACTTATAGGTTACCTGGAAGCGAACGTTTTATTGTGAACCAATTTAGCTTCACTATAGAAAATGGCGTTGAGCCTGGCGTGGATTATCAGTTCGAATGTGAAGGATACATTTTAGGCGAAGTAAGTTCCGACATAATGTTTTCAGAAGACGATCAACCTTTAATAGTGGAAGGTGGCGGATGCCAGGTATATCGTCCTAGAGTAGACGTAACCATATCTAAAAATGGTGGAGAAACATATAGCAATGCTGTGCCATATTATATGCATAAAACAGGCAACTACAAAAATCAGCCAAGATTTAATAAACTTGGTGAAGCTAACCAATTTACAATACAGATGCGATTCTGGGGTACAGGCGCAGTTGTGGTGGCAAATGGTAAATTAGAGGTTTATCAATGATTATACCTACATTTCAAAGCGTAAAGTTTGTTGAAGAAGATGGATATTTGACCACGCAAATGCAATTATATAGCGATGAATTAAATAATGTGCTGCGAAATGGTTTAAGCGATAATGGGTGGACATTGCCCCAGGTGACACAAGCGCAACTAGCAGTTATTGATGCACTTACAGGCATAGAAGCCATGCCCAATGGGACTATTTGGAATGTGCATGATGATGATACAATGGTATATGAGGTAGTTGTAAAAATTAATGGTGCGTTGAGAAAAGTAACAACGACCGCTTACCCATAAGGATATGGCATGGGAATATTAGACGGACTTTTTGGCGGTGGCAACAAAAACAATCCTATGGATGCCGCCAACGAATACTTAGATCAAATCCCAGGTGTAGCGCATGAGGGTTACGATTCATATATAGATGCTGGTAAAGATGCGTCTGGAAAAACTAAAGACACCTATGAATCGCTTATGAATGACCCACAAGCGTTTATCAGCAAGCTTATGGAGAACTATCAAGAGTCAGATGCCTATAAGTACCAGAGCGACAAGTTAGGAAAGCAGATGGGCAATACGGCAGCCGCAGGAGGTATTGCTGGAACTCCACTTGACCAGATGAACCAAGCTGAAGGCATACAAGGTTTAATGTCTAAGGATATGCAACAATATTTGCAAAATGCTTTAGGCGTATTTAACACTGGCCTATCTGGCGAAGAAGGCGTTGCTACTCGTGGTTACGATGCGTCAGGTAAATTGACTGATGCTGTAGGTGGCGCTTTAAATCAGCAAGGCGGATTAGCCTTTCAAGATGCACAGCAAAAAAACAAAAACAAAGGCGATATGTGGAGTATGTTTGGTAAAGCTTTGGGCGCTGGCGTAGGTGGCTTAACTGGCGGTATTCCTGGCGCTACAATTGGTGCTAATCTATTTTAAGGGAAGAAATATGGCTATAAACTTTACAGACTTTTCCAAAGCGCCCTTAATAGACTCGGCTGCGAAAACCATTTTTGAGGACGTGCTCAAAGGATACAAAATATCTAAAGAGCCAGCAAAAATGCGCGAAGAACAAAGCCAAAGAGAGCTTGCCACTAAACTTAAAGATTTAGAGCTTAAGCACAAGCCTACTGAATACGCTTTGGGTGATAGACAAAAATCGCTTGTTAACTCTTTATCTGAACTAGCACTAAACCATAAGCCAAAAGAATATGACTTAGCGGATGCGTTTAAGCAATCTCAGATTGATAAAAATAATAGACCTGGTGGCGGAGCATTAAAGCCATCAGGTGATGTTGCTAACCAAATGTATATTGATTCTATTAAAGAACAAAATCCTGATTTAGCAAACAGACTACAGCGCGTGCTAGATATTAAGCAGGAACATACCCAGGCAGGTACAGGACGATCAAATGTTTTAAATGAAACACAACATACTAGAAATTCATCGTCTGTAATGAAAAAAGAAAAAGAATTAATTGAAATTAATAAAGGGGTGTTGCCAGGTACTAAAACCCCTTTAACAGATGAACAACAAGGAAAATTAAGAAGCGACATTATGCTAAGTATTGTTAAAGACATTACAGATCCTAAAATACGAGAAAAGTTAATTAATGCCAATAATATGAATATTACCTTGGGTGACATAAACCCTAAAGCTTTGTCGAGCTACTCAGGAATACAAGGTAAAGCGGATAAGATAGGGGATGCCATCTTAGAAGGCATGGGGGAAGGTTCAAAAAAATATCAAGATTATATAAAGGAAGTTAATAAAGCTAATTTTGCAGCAAAACAAATGCGCCAATATTTAGGCGATTCTATTCAAAAATTCTCGCAAGAAAAGCTTGAAAAATTAAGTAGACCTGAAGCTTGGAATGTTTCGCCTAAAACGGCCATAGAAAATTTTGAATTTATGCGGGATTTATACAATAGGGAAAGTCAAACATTGGTGCGTGCCGCTACTGACCCTTCATTATACATGGGTACAGGAGCAAAAAATATTCCCAAAAAAGATAACCCAATAAAAAACAAAATGTTTGATGAAAACTCACCTGAAATTATTAAACAACAAGATAAATTTACTGTCATTAAAAACAATGGTGAGCTTTTTAATATACCAAATGAGTTAGTTGATAAATTCATGAGCGAACATTCGGGGGCTAAATAATATGGCTAACGAAATAGACTGGTCAAATTATAAAGTCAAAGATGACGATGCATCAGGAAATATAGACTGGTCACAATATGCGGCACAGAACATCGATGAAAGCGAAGAAAGATTTGCGCCAGAAGAAAAAACTGGTTTATTAAATGCAAGTAGTAACTTAATAAGCGTTGGATCTGATATGATTCAAGGGCTAGCTGGCGCGTTAAAAAAAGGCAATCAGTTTATTAATGATGCGCCAGAAAACCTAGAAAAAAGTCGCCAATACGAAAGAGAAAATCCTGTTGGTTCGTTTTTTCACAACGTAGGACAGGTAGGTGCTGAAGCCGCAGATATTGGAAAAGAAATAATAAATGCACCGTATAATCTAAACCAATATTTAGCCAGAAAGCATCTGTTACCAGAAATTATAGGTAAAATTGGGAAATATACTATCCCTAGAATACCAGAAGGAGCCGAGAAAGCGTTAGGATTAGAGGCTGACCCAGGTAAAGGGGACTCATTAGTAAGAGCATTAACTGATGCAGCCGCTTTAGGACAAGGAAGTATTAAAGGGAAAAAAGTAGGATCTCAATTTAAAGAATTTGTTAATCCAGATTTAAAAAAATCAATAAAACAAACGCAAAATAAGGTAAATGAAGCTAGTTCTAAAACAGGTAAAATATTTGATGCAGTTGAAAAAGAAGTGGGAGAAAAAGGCTTATCTAAAATACCAATAGACATGGATATTATAGATCAAGCACAAAATTATTTAGCTAGAACAAATGCTAACAAAAAATTAATAGAAAGAGCGCATACAGGCGATTATAAAGCTTTACGTCAGCTACAAGCTGATTTACGGGTAAAAGGCGAGAAGGCATTATCATCTCAACTTGCGGCGGAAAATACTATGGGCGAAGAAATATTAGCGGCAAGAGAAGAAATTAACACAGCTATTCAAAGTCATTTAGAGAATACAGGATATAAAGACCTAGCTAATAAACTTAACAAAGCTAGAGGTAATTATGCTGATATTCAAAAAACATATTTCTCAACACCACAGTTAGCAAAAGTTTTCGGCAAAAGCCAGAAAGTTCCTAAAAACCCTGCAACTTTGCTTGCAGAAGATAGCGTTGAAATGAATAGGTTTATGAAAGCTCACCCAGAAATAGAAAAAGCTTTAAAAAAATCATTAAAATATAATACAAAAAAGAAAATAGCCAAAGGCTTGGGGAAGGTAGGGGCAATTTCAATCGGGGTGGAAGAAGCAAATAGGCTGCTAGGAAAGTAAAATTAGCTTTACCTTTTTGATTGAATTTTATCCGTAGTGCTGTATAATTATTTTATTTAGGGGATGATATGCTTGCACTAACACTTTTTGTTATATTCTTTTGGATGGCTAATCTGTAACTATTAAACATATATAGTTTAATAAATAAAAGTTACAATTAAATTTAATTACATTACAAAGGATTGTGATGGCTATAGACCCAAATTATATTCCAGCGTTTAGCTTGGAAGAAACATTCATTGATAAAGATACTGGGCAACCTTTGTCTGGCGGTATTGTCACTTTTTATCAAGATAATCAACGTGCAACTATGAAATATGTTTGGCAGCTTACAGGTACAGAGCCAAATTATTCTTTTATCCGGCTTACTAATCCATTAATTTTAAGCTCAGTTGGAACGTTTGAAGATGCACTCGGCAACCCTATAGTTCCGTATTTTTTCCCTTACGATGGTGATGGACAGCCAGAATATTACTACGTTACTGTAGAAAGCTCTGGAAGTGTGACGCAGTTTGTACGCGAATCAGTGCCCTTTATTCCTGGCGCTGGTGGTGGTGATGCAGGCATGTCTAGCGTCATCACAAACGAACTTTCCAACCCACAATTTTCAATTGTTAATTTTGATACCACTACAGCTAGTTATAGCTATAATTTCACGGCTGCTGTTAATGAAATTGTAAACATAGCACCTAATTGGGATTTAATAGTTTCGTCTACGTCTGGAACTGTTACTTTAACGCAATATAGACCTATAGGCACTCTTAATTTATTAAGTAATCCTGGTACATTATTAACT
>Ga0222708_1000111_pt1 | contig 24390 bp, 24 predicted proteins | sample AntAcemetage1576_FD_179806 | JGI IMG/M metagenome (GOLD analysis project Ga0222708, IMG submission 179806) | Saline water microbial communities from Ace Lake, Antarctica - #1576 | ecosystem: Environmental > Aquatic > Non-marine Saline and Alkaline > Saline | place: Antarctica: Ace Lake... | reverse complement strand
AATTTTTAATGCTCTGTTTTGTGGTATTTTTATGGCCATTTCATTTGTTGCTATTATTTTTTAATTAAAAGACAATTTATAAAACAGGAGAAAACATGAAAGAATCAGCCATAAAAGAAAAAAAGATTAAAAATTATTTTTAGGAATATTTATGGTAAATACAAAATTTAAATTTATTGATTTATTCGCTGGTATTGGCGGTTTTCATCTAGCATTACATCGAGCGGGTTTAGAATGTGTAATGGCTTGTGAAATAGATAAGTATGCAAGAAAAACTTATGAAGCTAACTATAATAAAATAAGTCCCAAAATTTTTAGTAAGAATCTATTCTTTGAAGATATTGTTAACGTTGATTCATCAAATGTCCCGAGCTTTGATGTACTTTGTGCTGGATTTCCATGCCAACCGTTTTCACAAGCAGGACAGAAAAAAGGATTTGGTGACGAGAATCGGGGTAATATGTTTTTTGAAATAATGAGAATAGTTTCAAAAAAAAAACCAAAAGTTCTTTTCCTAGAAAACGTTAGGCATTTAATTAAGCATGACGATGGAAAAACTTTTCAACTAATTCAAGAATATATAAATTATGAAGGTTATGATTTCGCATGGAAATTGATTAAAGCAAGTGACCATGGATTACCACAGCATAGACCTAGGGTTTATATGATTTGCTTTAGAAAAGATTTGGGTATTTCTAATTTTGAATTTCCAAAATCGCGTGAATTAGAAATCACTATGGATGATATTTTTAATGGCAATTGTAACAAAAAAATTGGATTTACGTTAAGAGTTGGAGGTAAATCTTCTGGGCTCCACGATCGTAGAAATTGGGATACTTATTTAGTAAATGATCAGGTCGTTAAACTAAAAAAAGAAGAGGGGCTTAAAATGATGGGTTTTGAAGAGGATTTTGTTTTTCCAGTAAGCGAAACACAGGCCATGAAACAGTTAGGTAATAGCGTGGCAGTTAATACGGTCTACGATATATCAATAAAAATTTTAAAAATACTTGAAGATCATAAAATAATTAAGCGAGCCAAGCGATGATAATTGAATCCGATCTATTTATTAAACTTATCTCATGGTTTATGAAGCCTACAGCTATCACGCTGTGGCCTTTTATAATCATAAGCCCTACAAGACTTACAGAACTTGCAAAAGCTAAGCACAGAGATAGAAAGAATTTAGAAATAGAACTACTAAGGCATGAGTACATACACTACAAGCAGCAAAAAGAATTGTTTCTTATAGGGTTTTACGTTCTTTATATTTACTACTTTTTAAAGCAGTACCTAAAATACAAAAACACATACATCGCTTACCACAAAATTCCTTTTGAAGTGGAAGCACACCTGTACCAAGATTCAATATTTTATATCTTAGAGCGAGAGAAGTATGCTTGGAGGAAATATGTCAGCTAAAGAACTTATTAAAGACTACCTTTCTACAGCTATAATAAGCATGATGATATTTTTGATTATGCTCTTCACTGTTATCTTGATGCTTATGATTTTCTTAGCTCAACACAGTGTTAAGTTTGCCATGTGTTTGCAACAAATCGGGGGATAAATGAAGCTTAAACAAAGACTAGAAAAGCATAAAGAAGAACAAGCCTTGAACAACTATTGGTCCAGCACAAGCAATCTACGCCCAGACCCAGAAGCCTTTAAGAGAGGTTTTGACTGTGCGGTTGAGTTTCTTTTGTCTCAGAAAGAAATCAAAAACATGGAAGAAATTATGGCCCTGTTACCTGTTGACCGAGAGCTGTAAACTCATAGAATAATACCTATGGATATCACTCATTTAAGCACGGAACAGTTCATTGGATTCGTTGGAGGATTCTCACTCCTTATATTTGTTGCCCTAAAATATCTCATCGATCATAGTCATGCGCTCAAATTAGAATTAAAAAAAGAAGAAGCTAAGAACATCGAAGATCGTTTTTCAAAAATAATTGAAAAGTTTGATAGGGATGTTCGTGATTTAAACAAAGACTTAGACGGACTTGGGTCAAGTCTTCGAGGATTTAAATCAGCTATGGAAGGTTTTCAAAACACTATAGCCCAAGTAGGCATTAATCATGAGAAGATAAATCTAAGGCTCCAACAGTTAGAAGTAAACTTTCAAGCCCTAGAGCCTCGTTTTCGTGAAATCATTCAACATGAAATCTTAAAATCAAAAGATCAAGAATAAGTTCTATAACCTAAAAGCTGAGACTTCTTATAAGCTGCGATACTTACTTGATCGTTTTGATTTCCGCCTAGCACTTGAATGTATGAATCTGTTTCGCTTATAAAAAACGCAACGTGTCCCTGCCATCCGTCTTTGCTTCCACGCCAGAAAATAGCAAGATCACCAAGCTTGGGATTTTTTGTAGGCGAGCCATACTTAAGCCAGTTACGAGCACCCGCACCCAATGCCCCTAGTGTCGCAAGGCCGCACTCTCTTAACACCCATGATACAAAACTTCCACACCACGGCGTCTCGTCGTCAGAATATTTTCCAGTGGTCGCATGATACTTTAAAATATCCGGGTTATGTTTACTGCCTGCGATCTCTTTAACGCCAATTTCTCTTTGAGCTACTTCGTAAATCTTATTGTTTATGATCGTGCCCGTAAACACCGACTCTACTTCTAAACTTAAAAGTTCAATCGTTTTCTCGCCGAGCATGCCGCTCCCTGAAAGACCGTTTGCTTTCTGAAAAGTTTTAACGGCCTCTAAAGTTTTTGGGCCAAACGAGCCGTCTGTTTTTAGGTCGTACCCTAATGCGACGAGTTTTTCCTGAAGAGACTTTGTGTTTTCTGAGTTGTCTCCGAGCTGAGGAATGTACGTGATCTTTACGACTGGGCCGGATACCGTGCCGCCGCTTTGAGAAAAAAAATCCCCGATCATTTTAAATATTTTCTCTAATAGTTCTTTCATTTAAACACCCCTATGTTGTATTCTTTTTGTATCTCAATCATTTGTGTAACCCATTCATCTAAACTGTTCACGTCTTGCTCGCACTTAGCCTTACTCGACTGATCGGCTAAAGCACACGCCTGAAGTGAAATCTTCTTGAAGAAAACAAAGGTCTTGTACGGAACTATAATTTCATAAGGCTCAATATTTGTTAAGTATTCTTCTTCTGAAATACATCTATTTTCGCCTGTTAAAAACATCACTTCCATGATGCACTCGACTTCGCCCTGAAAAGAAATCTTTTTTATGATCGGCACGTTTTCTAATTTAACTACGGAAGTGCATCCAGATAAAAACAGAAGGCAAATTATTGCTTTAAATACTTCTTGACCGATAACAACCTCACTGTGACTTCTTTGACTCTCTTAAGCATTTCCTGTTTCTGAGCTTCCGTCACGGGAGTATTTGATTTATTTAAAGCGTCAAGCTCTCTATATACATTAAAGAACTCATCAGCTTCCTGATCTACTGACTTATCAATAATTTTAAAGTCTGCGTTAAGAATACTTTTGGAAAGCATGTACCCTAAAAGGGGTGAGAAGATAACCGCAATTAAGGTGCCCACCCAACCCGACAAGAAGAATAATTTCGGAGACTCTTTGACAAGTTGTCGAAGAGCTATTTGAATCATTGCTCGTGCTAAGTATAGGTAGGCTTTATTCATTAAAGAGCTTTTAATGCGCTTGCGATCATATCCAAAACTGCATCATCAACAGTTCCCGGAATAGCTTTCTTGATTTTATCAAAAAGATAATCAATCTTTAAAGTGTTAATACTTAAAAGAGCCGCAGTGTCCGCAGTCACAACCACATCGCCTTCTTTGAACTCAACTTTTACATCCCCGTTTTCATATAATTCCATTTTTCAATCCTCCTTGGATTTATTAGTTATTTCTTTGCTCGTCGTAAGCCTTAGTAAAATGGTTACAAATCCCATGACTGCGGTCATCACTGGACCATGCGAGTCAAGCCAAGGAATTAAATTAAATTCTTGGATCACAGAAAGGATAATGGCTATTACACCAAGCCATATAATTTTTGATCGCCACCAAACTTTCATTTAATACTTAATCCAATAATAGGCACCAAACGAGTTACCTCTAGTTTCCCCATCTGTTGTAGCCGATACTCGTCGATCAGGTGAGCCAAGGGAGTCAAAAGTTATCGCTATTGGTGAACCACCAGAGACGCTATTAGCACGTTGGCTTGCGTTAACAGAATCAGTAATAGTCATCACACCAGCCGCAGAACCAGTATTGTTACCAAAAGTACGTGCGGCATCAATATCAGCACGCCCAGTGATTCTCTGCATTTGATCTTCTTGAGCCTTACCTAAATCTGGACCAACTTTACTACGCGTATTTAAAGTCTTAGTTCCCACACCTCTAGGCGACAAAGCGGCCAAAGACCTAATATCCCATGTGGTTGAACCGTCGCCGGGACCAAACAAATCTTCAGATAAAGCGCCGATCAAAGAAGAACAAGCGTTAAAAAGTTCTAAGTAAATACCGGACCTTGAGATTGTTTGATCAGCATTCGCGTTTAACCAACGACCTACTGGAGCTGTACTTGTAATAGAAGTAATTATGGTGCCGACAGGATGTATTGCATCGACGATCAACTCTAAATAATCTTTAGGTATAGCATCCTTCGGGTCCACTGGAGTTATTAAATTCTTAACACTCACTGTTCCCGAAACGCTACCTGTACCTGCGGCAATAGTTACGTTGCCTCCGACAGTTGAAGAAGAGTTTCCAGCTTTAATATTTATGTCTCCGCCTAACCCAAGCGAAGCATTTCCAGCAAACAATCTTAAGTCTACCCCATCCGTCGCTGGAGTAGTGACACTTCTGGAGAATAGTGTAGCAGTTATGCCTGTCGTCTGGACAATCAAGTCAGGAGAAGATGTTATGCCATCGTCGTTACCATAAACAAGCTCGCCAAAAGGTCGTGACACATCGGCATCAAGCTCGTCTATCGCAGCTTGGACATTGCTAGCCGTAAGCGTTGAGGTAGTATTGTCATAAGACATGTCTATGGCTTGAAGTAACAAGGGATCTATCGTAGTCGAAGTATTTTTTAACTTACCCGTTGTGCCGTCCCAAGCAAGATACCCACCATTTTCAGGAGTTGGAAGTATAACTCTTAAATCTTGATCTTCAAATTTATCTAACAAGGCGGCTCTAGTTAAGACTTCTCTTAATTCACAAATTGCAAAGTAAATTCTGTCCATGCTTTCTTCAGTAACTTCCGCAGGAAATGGTGAAAGCTCTTCGTAGTTTAAAGGTTGTAGTGCCGTTGTCGAACGCTCAATTAAAAGGTTCGTGCCTGTAGGCAGTGGCACCGCTAACACAATGCTTGAAGGTGTTAGCGTGTAATCTACGTTTTCAACTAAAGGAGTTTGAACTAAAGTTGTAGTGTTTAAAGTGGTTACTACCACATCGACGTTTACATCGTCGTCGATAAAGTTAAATTCAAACGGAATAGTTGTCACTATCCCGTTGCCTACGACTATCGTATTTTTTGCAATTTCATTCGTTGTAGACATTTATGTCCCCTTTATAAGTAACCGTAAGCACCGTAATATTGTTCACTGTAAAACTTAGCTATTGAAACACCAATCACAGAGCTTGTCCCTCCAACTGAATACTGAACTCGTGGACTTAGTAGTTGATTATCGGCTGGTAAGTCCCCACTCGAAATTACGGTGGTATATTCGTTAGCAATGGAGTTTGTCCCAAGTTCTCTGAATGTAATTCTAACACCACCGCCTAGTCTTCCACCTAGACTTTCAATTATTAATTGATACATATCTGTATCTTCCGCAGACATAGCTTTAGCAATACCTGTGTCTATTATCTGCGTATCAACCGCACTAGCTCTAACGAAGACGTGCCAGTTTGTATCCGTGTTCCTTGCTCCTACACCTACAACTTGTGCTCCAATAGCGTTTGGGTTTACATCCGATGGCGTGCCAGTAGCATTTGTAAAACCAGCAAAACATCTCATTGTTCCAGCAGTACTCGCAGCTAAACCTGTGTCAGGACCAAAAATAAAACAAGATGTAAATGCAGAAAGCATGTATGAGCCTTGACCACTCATATAATAATTATTTGAGTTTGAACGCCAAGAAGCAATCGCAGTTGTAGCCGCAGTTGTAATTCTGTATCCAATTCTAGGTATTGCCTTGGCGACATCAAAAGGTTGATTGTTTGGTGTCTTTCCAGTTGAAGTTCCTTGAAGAACTACGTTTGCCATACCAGCCATGTTTAAAGTAGGTGAACTTAAGTTTGGTATCCACCAAGATATGTGTGCTGTTCTGGCCATCATAGGACTTACGGCTCTTATTTGAATCCCACCTGTACCGACGTCATCATAGGCAATAGTCTTTGATTCGTGAGGCCTGTTGTAAGGATTGGTTTGTGTGTTTACTAAATCCGTAGGCTCAACAGCTAACAAAGTCTTTGCATCAGCCACAGTTAAATCTTTAGGGTCAGCCGTTAAGCCTGTGTCGTTACCCTTTAAAGTTAGGGCTGGCATATCTGAAGCCTTGGCATTGGTTACTACATTGTTATCTATAGTCCAAGTCGCCCCAGTTCCCGAAACAGTAACGTCACCTTTGTCGCCGTCGGATACGCCACCACTTGCTGTCGCCGGAACCCAGCTTGTTCCGTTCCACTGAGCCACTTGGTTTGTAGTCGCTCCACTCTGTGACAATGTGCTTAACGCTTGCGTACCTGTATGGTTAGCTCTGGCTCTGTTGTTGGTGTCCCTTGTATTTAACTGTGTTGTAGTTTCAAAGTTGGCAATGTCTGCGGCTTCAAGTTTAGGAATAAGTAAAGCATCTGTCTCAGTTTCTGTATAGTATCTCGCATCCCCACGAGCATCGTTATGATACTGCGGATGATCGTCGTCCGCTAAACCACTTAACAAACCGTGATCTGTTACACCACTCACAGGCGTCTGTGCTTGCCACTCGCCTGCTACGTTGTCCCAAACAACAACTTGGCCGTCTATGGCCCCCGACTGTTCTAAGTCGGTTAAAGGGTGCGTGTGGCCCACGTTAGACTTACCTGCAAGTCCTGTATCCGTGTAAGCCTGTGAAGTGGCTAAAACCACAGCGTCCGCATTAGAAGCATAAGCCTGTAAAGAAGAATCAAGAGCTTCATTCTCCGCATCCGAATATGTGTTGGCTTGTGATAATGTTGAAGTGCCCACTGCGTCTGCATAATTTTCAAGCTCTGCGACGATCTCGTCTTCGAGCAAAGATGTGTTAACTAAAGTCCCATCATCACCCTCCCACTTTAAATACATTTGATCGACTGGGTCTGGAAGTTTTATATCTAAATCTGGGTCTGAAAAAATACCTAACTTAGGTACTTTCTTAAACATGTTTTTAAGCTCACTTAAACTCATGTAAACACGGTCAACTAAACGCTCATGCACCTGCGCCGGAAACGGAGAAAGCTCGTCGTACTGTAAACGCTGAAGGTTTTTAATTTTTCTCTGAATAAGTAAATTGTGATCTTCTGGAATTGGGTCTTCTAAAACAATAGAGGGCGTTGTAATCGAGAGAGGAATACTTACAACAACAATGTCGTAATCCGCACCCTCTACCAAAACAGTCTCGGTCACAAGCAACGGGTCAGTGTTATCTTGCAACGTCACTACAACTTCAATGTCCGTGTCTTTAGGATTATAATTAAATGCAAATGGAACAATGGTCGTAACACCATTGCCCAATACTATACTGTTTTCTGAAATCTCATTCGTTGTAGACATTCATGCCCCTACCTTCTAAAATTGACGCCTTCTAATTTCTGACTACGTCGCTCTGTCGCTTTATCAATACCCTCTAAATAACCCTCTAAAACATCCATGTCGGACATGATAAATTCTTTAGCTGCATCCTTATACTCTTTATGTACGCCCCTTAAGTATGTAACAACTGCCTCGTCGCTGTCGCCATAAATTCCTTTGGCTTCAGGATATCCGGCCTTGTATTCTTCACGCCACTTCTCTTTAAAACTCATTCCATAAGGAGGGGCGTAATCCTCACCCTCTAAAGTCCCAGCAGTCGCTTTTTGCAAACGATACCACTGGTCATTATTTAATTTGTAAACCTTCGCCTGCTCGCCCAAAACTTCTTTGGATAAGGTACGAGACATAGGTTGAAAAAGAGCACTTTTCTCTACACCAAATTCGTCAGTGTCAATAAACGCAGACTCAGAAAGTCTTTCAAGCTCACCTAGCAAATCCATATTCTGATCGCCCGTCATAATACCCACTTGTCTGTCATCACCGAAAACATCTACTTGCGGTTTTAATGTAGTATCAAGCCAAGGGTAATTTCTTTTAAAACCTGCTAAGATTTTATTCTCGTCAGCATCAAATTCCTTAATCGCATTTTCACCAAAGAATTGTTTATTACGTGTAAGAAAGCCGGACCCCGGAATTAAGTTTGCACTTACGTTACCCACATAACTTAAAACGTCGTCCGAAGATTTACTTGGGTCTGTAAATACATCCATAACATTGAACATGTTTTCAGATAAAAACGTCGGAGTGAAAGTGTCGTTTAAAATTGTAGCCGCACCCACCATAATCTCTGCGGCCTTATCGCCATAATCAGCTTCGGTGTCATCCAAGCTTTCTAAAATAGTTCCAACGTGAGAAGTAAATGCAAGGATGTTTCCAATAGGGCCGAGACGTTTTAAATCTAAATACCCGTCAAAAGTTTTAATAGCATTAGCTTTCCAGCCCGCTTTTGTTAATTGATTTCTCTCTTGCGGATTTCTAGGTTCACGACCTGTAATCATTCCACCTGAATAAAGAGCTGCACCTGCCGTCATCATAACGCCCGTTACATATATCTCAGCTTGCTTTCTCTCTGCATCCACTCCACCCTTACGCATGATCTCGCCTACTGTAGGGGAAAGCCTATTTAAAAATGGCGAGTTATGAATTGTAAATCTAACCATGTTCATAGATATACGACTGAAAGGAAATAGCCATTTCAAAGGCTTAAACCCGCCAATGTCTACCTTGTTAATGCCGTCCTGAACTTTATTCATAATGTTGTTGGGTTCCATAGTGAAGGTGACTTCACTTGTTTCCCTTGCAAGCCTGTCCATATGAGATTCTAAATTCACATCTTTTAAAGCAGGACTATCTAACTCTAAATTCCTAACTGCGTTTAAGCCTTCTGAAATTTGCTTTTCAGGCGCACCCTTTAAAGCAAGCTCAATGGCCACACCTTCGGACACGTTAGAATTAAATTGCGCTTGTTTGAAAAACGCATCCGCACCAACTAAAAGTCTTGAAGGTGTGCTAACTACAGCATCCGCACCCTTAGAACCCATCGCCACAAGTGCAGACAACATGGTGTCTTTACCTTGTTGTGCTTTTGCCATTTCATTAAAAAATCTAAAATCAATATCTACTTTTGTTACATCCGCACCAACACGCAAATGTTTAGGCAAGGATGCTTTAGTAAAAGTACGAATTGCAACAGCAGCAGAATCTACAAAATTACCTACAGACAACATTCTTTGTAAGTACGCCTGCGCACCTCTACGACTTGCTTCACTCTGCCCACCAAAAGCAAGCATTGCTCTTGAAGAAGTTTTCATGAAAGTAGTTACCGCACCTGACATGACGTTAATTACGTTTGTCGAAACACCTGATAAAAGGTTAGCTACGTACACGCTGTACAAAGCTTCGATTGATTTTTTGGAAGTGGACATAGAAGCAAATTTCTTTGCGTTTGGATCAAGACCTACATTCTTTAAAACATTATGTTTAACTGTCATTTCTTTTAAAAGAGCGTCCGTGTCTACGCCATTTAAATAATCCTTAACATTTTTCATGTATTCTTTTTTCATCTTATCTTTTTTAATAAGACCAAAATGTCTAAGTCCACGGCCAAGCTCTGACCCGCTTTCCATAAACGCTTCACGAACCATTTTGTAAGCTTCGTCCGCACGAAGATACTCTTGTACAGCAATAGGGTCGTCTGGGTTTGCTAAAAACGCACGCTCAGTGTCTTCCAGTTCAAGCTTAGCTGCGTCCATTCTTTTTTCTTGAAGACGGACGTCGTAAGCAGAAACACCTTTGTTTTTAATTAAATTTTCTACAGCTTCCGGTGCTACGTCATGCACTCTCTGCATAGACTGAGCGTCTTTAACAGAGTACACATTGTCAGTCTTGTACTTATCAGAAACTTTAAACTGATCGCCGTACTCTGCCGCTAACTGCTTATCATCCATTTGAGTAAGTCTATAAATTCTACCCGAAGCATTTAACTGCGCCTTGTTAGGTAAACGACCTTCGTCCATTTCCTTTAAAGCTTGTTCAGTGGTTTTAATATCTGCCTGAACTTCGTTTTTTGTTTTTTGTTTTTTTAAATAATTATCTTCATAGGTTTGAAGAGCGTATCTTTCTTCTTCTGAAAAAAGATTTTTTAAATCTTCCTCAACTAAATAATCATCCCCTTGCTTAGTAGGAGATTTACGTTTTTTAGAAATTCTTGATTCTTTAACGTACTGAATACTGTCGTCTTCGTTTACAACACGGACAATCTTTTCACCTTGATAAGTTTTTCCTTCTAACGGGTCTGCAAATTCAGGCTCGGCTTTAGGGGCATCTTTAGCTTTAGCTTTTTCAAAGTTATCTACAAACTTATCATACTTAGGAGTTCCTTCTTTTAGACCTGCCTTAATTGCTTCTTCTCTAGGATTTAAACTAACGTCAGAAACACGGCCTGCTTTAAGACGTGTAGCAAACTTAACTAAGTCGGGAAGTACGTTTCTTGTAAATTGGTCAAAACCTAAATTAAGCGCCCCACCAAATAAAATACCTTCAGGAATAGATTTTAATTTTTTTAAAAGTAGTTCTTCATTAGAAAGATCACCCTCTACAAAATCGTGAATAGCATCTTTTGCAGGGCTTGCAAGGTTTGACATAAAATCTACGAACAAAGAATCTTCTTCGTCGGTAATCAAAAAGTCAGAAACGGCACCAAGCTCCGCACCCTCTAAAGCCACTCTACCAAAACTATTTATTTTAGATTGATTAGAAATAATATTTCCCGCAACACTGTGAATCTCACTCATGCCTCGGCCTAAAGTTTTAAATCTACCTATGCCTCCCGCAGCAAGCATACCTGTACCAAAACGAGTTATGCCCCCTGCAAATCCTCCGACTGTTGTTTGGCTCTCACCAAAGACAGTATCAGAAAGTTGATCTACTTTTTTTCCAACCTCAGATTTGTTTGCAAATAAACCTTGAGTAGGTAAGTTTTTTAAATATGGAATATTATTCTCAGGCGTGTACTGTTTTACGATTTGTTCAATACCCGTAAATCTTTCAGCTAAATCAGCGACTAAGTTAATACTGTCAAAGATGTCACCTATTCCACGTGGAACACCTGCCGCAGCAGAAGCTACAACATCTTTTACCATGCCACGCTTATTGTCTTTAGCCTTCTGATCTGCTTGCGCAGATTCAACAGGCGTTTGTACTTTTGGAGGTGTCTCGTCTAAAACTTCTTCTGTTACCATTTATCAACCTACTGATTTTGTTGTTTCTGAGCTTCTTCTTGTTTCTGCCTAAAAGATTTAACGTCTCTATCTAAAAGCTTACGTCTATTATCAACAAACTTTAACTGTGCAGCTCTATCTGAAGGAATTAAAAAACCTTTTTCTTCTCGTAAATATTTTATGTAATTATACCTGAATGTACTAGATTCAGGAGTCATGTTGTTTGTGTTTTGTGTAATAGCGCCCCAATACTCCACGTCTCTCGCATCAAACTGTTGGGGGTTTTGTGGAAGCTGAGAAACTGCTTGGTCGCCCGTGTAAATATCTTGAAGGTACTTCACTGTGTTTAAAGACTTAAAAGAATCCTTAACTGTTTTATATCTATTGCTATATGACTCTGGAAGATTCTGCTCTAATAAACGTGCAGCTTCGCTCTTCCCAACAGGTGTCTGTATCTTAGAAAGTAAAGGTGCGGCGTTAGCAGGATTTTGAAGCACTTGCTCTATGATAAAATTATCAGAAAGCATGGCTTGCCTTTGTGTGAAGTTTGCTAAGTTTGAAATTTGATATTCAGAGACACCTTGCTTTTTATATAAGTCTTGAGCATCTAACTGAATTTCAGCTAAACCTTTACCCGCATAAGGGTTTTGACTGTCTTGTGAAACTACGCCGTCTGGAGCAGAAGTCGCTTCTAAAAGTGCAGAAGAAATATCATTGAAGTTTTGTAGCTGCTGTTTCTTTAGTAAATTCTCTTGAATGTTTGCCTGTCTAATTTGTCTGTTCTGAATACCATTTACAGCTTTTAATCTTTGCCCTGCAAGTTTGGCTCTCGACTGATCTGCTAGAAGTGGGTTTTCTTTATATACACCAAACGGGTCTAATTGAATAAACGCTTCCGCTTTTTGAAAAGAATCACGCACTTCATTCAAATTGTCGCTTGTGATTGTAGTAGTCATTTCTAAATATGTTTTAGATAACTGATTAAAAGATTTTTTTAAAACTTCGTCGCCTTCAAATTGGTCAAGCGTACCTGAACCCACAGCGTCTACTACAGAAGCTTTCATTGTCTCTGCATTGATCGACATGTCCTCAAATGAACCGACCATAGAACTCTGCCCTAAACTGTCTAATCCCTGAAGAAATACGGCCTTGTTATTTTGGCGTGTGATCTTTAAGTTTTCGTTCGCAAGTGAAGCTACAGCGTGACCGTTTCTAGCAATCTCTCTTTGCTGATAATTTTCATAAGCTCGGCCAGACATCCCTTGCTTTGCCTGATTATCAAATTCCGTAATTCCTTTTTCAATCAGCTCAGTATCGTAAGTTCCGTCAGGCTTTAAAGAGTTCGCTCGTAAACTCTGCAATGCTTTTTCTTTTTCAGCTTGATAAGTTATTACGTCTTTAGTGTCTGTTTGCTTTTTTTGAAAATCAGCGTACTGCACAGCTTGGTTTGAAAAGTTATTTGCGACCTTCGCCACGGCGTCTTCAGCAGCTCCGAAAAATCGGGACTGAGGAAGTTGTGAAAAAGGCACGTTCGGGTTCGGCCCTTCGCCTTGGAATGTTTTAATCTTTGCCATCGTTTTCCTTTAAGCTATAGGGGCCGCATTAAAATTTGTCGCAGTAGAACTAGAGCCGGGAACTTTCCCGCCGCCCCCACCAGTATCAAAACCGCCGTCCATACCTATCTTAGCAATCGTGTTTCCAATTCCACCTAATGCACCGATGATATCACCTCTGGCCTGATCTGCGGCAAGCTGAACACCCATTGACGCTTCCAATCTAAGTTGTCTTTCTTTAAATGCACCCTCTAATTTTTTATTTAAAACTGTACGGCCAAAGTTTTCAAAACTTTTCATTTGAGCTTGCACACTCGCACCACTAGAAACAGACACACCACTCGCTGCAAAACTTACAGCTTGATTACCAATGTTTTCTTGTAACTGATCTTTTAAAAGTTCAATCTCACTTCGAGTACGTCTTGCGACTTCTTCAGCTTGTAATCGCTTTTCTCTTGCGATCTGAGCTTCCATTTTTTTACGCTTACTACTTCCTATGATAGAAGAAAAAGCGGAAACGACAGAACCCGCAATAGCTCCACCAATAGGTCCGCCTACAGCAAAACCTATCCCGGTCGCCGCAGCAGAAGCTACTCCCATAAATGCATCACTAGCCATCGTTTACTTCCCCTTTAATATTCCACGCTATAATTTCAAAAGGATAAGGTGCCTCTGTTTCAATATACCCACGTACATCTTTAGAACTTTCTTGGTCAGGAGATATATCTTTAAATCCAGTAAATAATTTTAAGCTAACTCCGACAACCATATTGTCAGCGTCATAAGGAATTTTTTCTAAATAAGAACCGTCAGTATGACCTATGTAGCCGCCATACGATCTGTACAGTCGTATGTGGTGACGGTTTATATGTTTCTTGGCGTCTAAGTTCCCGCCGTTTAAACCGCCCGTGTTAGGCTCAATACTTAGTGTTTGGTGTGTAGATTTATACCTGAAGCCCGCAATAATAAAGTAGACGTCCCTGTCCAAAACGAGCGTCCCTGCATTATCAACTAAAACGTCTTTAATCCAAAACCCGTCTGCGAAAACATCTACTGTTTTGTTAGCGTAAAAAGCCCCAAGCGTCCACGTATCAGTGGCCACTCCCGAAATTTGCCTTTCTGAAAAATCTAAAAGCACAGGCAAATCTGACTCGGAATAATCGTCTACAACAAGCCTTACGTTCATTTCTACGTAAGGGTATTCTTTAGCAATCTTCTCTAAATAGTAAGTGCCCCCACGCTTGGTTACAAAATATTGAAAGCCTTGAGACGTATTTGTTTTTATAAAACACGTGCTTCTAATATCTACAAACTCATCTTCAAAATTACCAAGCTGCACTCTGGTCCAAGACTGTATTCCGTCTTCTCTCGAATACCTCAAGGCAACAACAGAGTTCGTGGGCTGTAAGTAAAAATAAACAATATCTTTGTCGTCGTCGTAAGACATTTCTTTAACAGCTAAATTATCTAAGTTAAATCCACTATCATCCGAAAAGTTATGCTCCATGATTTCGTCATTAGCTAAATTCAAATCGTCAGCAAGATACTTACGAGCAGAACCGTCGTAACGATAAGCATATACAGTTTTTCTGTCTGCACCTAAAAACAAAGAAGCTTCTTTGGTTTTTACAGAAAGCGTAGACCTAGATTTCTCACTTGTGCCAAACGCTACTCTTATAGAATCAAAAGCATAAATACTATCTTCGGTTCCTGAAATGTTATTTACACCACCAAAGTTACCAACTTCCATAACCTCGGATTTACTTAACCAGTTACGAGTCGTTAAAAATTCAGAAGAAGGAATGAAATCAAACGGATCAGATTGTATTTTTGTACCGCCGTATTTTAAAAGAAGTGGTCTTTGAGTATATCCCAATGTCGCAGGTGGGGCTGTTACTTGAAGTGCTACGAAATCCATTAGCTCGTTTGCAAATCTGTACTGATTGAAAAAGAAAGCGTTACCTGTAGCAGAGTTAAAAAATCTACCCTTACGAGAAAACACTAAACGCTGATCTTGAAAAATTAAATTATCAGGAAATCCCTGCCGTACAGTAAACGCTTCAACACTAAAATCAGAAGTGCTTAAGAAGTCTGGTGAAGCTAAAGCTACGGTAAAAAGCGGAGTAGTCCTATCGTCTAAGACAAGTGAAAAAGTATGTGTATCAGAATAATCTGGGTCTAAGATATCTCCACCAAAAGATAAATCTTTTGTTCTTCCAGAAGGGCTATTTATATATCTTAAAATGTAAGTGCCAGCACCAATATTTAAACGGATGTAAGTCTTAACACCTGCAAGTGGGTGTATTTTGTTCGACACAGTGACGACACTACTCCATGCAGAAAAGGCACTAGATACTGGGTTCCAATACTGCGCTCTTATTGTAAATTGGTTTGCGTCACTTCCGATTCTCTGAATACCAATGCTCAAATCAGAATTTAAATTAGGTTGTTCAAATGGCAAACCTAAAACCGCAGACAAATAAGCGTCAGGATAAAATCCGGGATTCGTAGTTTGTAATCCAAGCTTTGCAGGTTGTGGGAAAAACAAATTCGCATCCGCATTGTATGAAAAATAGAAAGGCTCAACACTTCCCGTCTCGTGACAAAACAAAAATAAGTTTTGAAAACTCGTCATCTTCCAACCGTAAAGGTCAGTCCAAGCAAGTGAAGAACTCTCAGGTAAAAGTAAGTCTGTAAATAGTGAAGTAAAATCTTGGGAAGGGTCTAATGGTAAAGTGTACGTGTTTAAATATCTTTCCGTATCTCCAAAAACACCTTCACCTTCAATTTTATAAAAATCAAAAGTTAAATTATAAAAAGAACCTTGAATATTAAAACCGCCGTCCCCATAATCGTCCCCTAATTCTGCCTCATCGTTTTCATCAAAGGTTGAAACATACACCATTGCTAAAAAAGAAAGGTCGTCGCCAATAAAAAAAGGTATAGCTCTTACGTTATCGTAAGTAGAGGAAACAATAAATCTAGGGCTTGGACCTTTAATAGTCCCAGCTCTGCGCTTCATCCCTTTGTTTTTTGTAGTATAAGAGTTTTGTAAAAAGCTTACGCCTTTTTTCTCTTCGTTCGAGGTAGAGAGGACAAGATTTTTTTCAGAAATTTCACCTCTCGAAAAGTCAAAAAATGAATGTTTGAAATCTGCCATCTAATACTCTGTTATCCTTGTAGACCTGCCTGCACGAGCGGCCATCACACGGCCCTCACCTTCATACTCCATGTCATAAAGCGGAGTGCTCTCGGTCGCTGAACTGTTTCTTGCTAGTGCTAAACTGTTTTGAAATTCTCGAAAAATATCGGCCCTTAGTGTCCGACTTCCTTTTAAAGACCAAGCCAAATCAATCGCTAAATACTCAGCAAATAAACTTACAAACTGAGAATCATAAGTGTCCACATCTTCATTTCTAAATACGTAAAATAAAAACATTTCTGTAGAGTCAGCTAAGATTTTATTTCCTTCTCTGGAAAATCTGCTGTCGCAATCAATCTTTAAAATCTTAAGACAATCTGAAGGGATCAGAAATTGTGCGCCAAAATCAAATAGAGGCACTTCACTGTCCTGTGCTAAAGCAATACGTTTACGTGCAAATCCCCATGGATGCATACGTAAAAGCTCGTCTCTTTTTAAGTAGTATAAATCTCTTAAAAGACGTGCCCTGTTATTGTTTTCGGATAGGGCGGTGATCGGTGACTCGCCTAGTTTTGCTAATGCTAAATTACAAATTTTTATATCGGTATAGTTTACTGCCACACATCCCCCGTTTAAACGCTAAAAAACCCCCTACTGTCTATGGCAGTAAGGGGCAGGCAAATAAGAAAGCAGCTTACTTACCTATAACTTGCATTACAATACGAATTTTCTTTGCATCCAAAACTGTCGGTGCAGTAGTAAACACTAATTGCAAAAACACTGGACGATTAAACTCTAGCAAAAAGCCAGCAGCGTCCGAAGTCATTACGTGCTCCGGTGTGCCTGCCGCTAAAGTAGAAGCCGCCAAGAACGCTGTAGTGCTTGCAGTTACAACACTTGTCTTGTCGCCAAGAGCTGTGTTGGAAGTGTATCCAGCAGTGTACACGCCAGTCGCAATGTCTTCTGTGTTAACAACACGAAGAGAAAGGACTTTTGAGTTTGCTGGAATTTCGCAAGACCAAACAACGTCGTTTGATGCAACGACTGTGTTTATTGGAAATTCGTCATAAATAGTAATCACTTCACCCGAAGCAATATTCTTTTCCAGAATTTGCTGTGGTTTATCAGTGAAAGCATCCGCATTATATCTTGATCTAAAAATAGCCATTTTAGTTTCCTCCTAAATTATGCGGCTTTCGCAATAAGTTCGATTACTTTTACTTCTTCCATACGTACTGCGCCTAAATGCATGTCTGCATAAATTTGTGTTACGTTTGAAAGGTCCGGTCTTTTATCAATTTCCACTCTCATGTCTTGGCCTTGAGACAGTAAAATACCGTCATTGTACCAAACCAAACAACGATCATAAATCGCAGTACCAGTGTTTGTACCTGAACCAATGGCTCCAGTAGCGTTACTGTATGTGATCTGTGCGTTGTCTTGAGCCAATCCATTATAAATATGGAATTTGAAACCCATGAACGTGTCGATATCACCCATTACAAGTGCTTTAACAGCAGCATAATCCATGCTTGTAATAGTTGGATCGTTTAACATTTGCTCGATCTGAGCACCACGAAGTGCAATGTTGAACATCGCTCCGTCTACAGCTAAATCTGAACCTGTTCCGACGTTAGCATCAAAAAACTTACGTTTGATTTTTGCTAATGTACGAATGTTTAAGTTCCCGATATCGCCAGTAGTTGTACCGTCAAAAGCTACGATTTTTTGAGTCGTAGGAAGAACAACAGGTACGATACCTTTTTGACCAGTGAATGCAGTTCCAAGACCAGCTTCATAAATAACTTGATCTTTTCTACGCATAAACGCCATAGTCGCCGCTTTTGTAAGGGGAGATTCTGGGTCGTGAACCATTTTGACTTTGTCGATCTTGTCGATCAAATCTGCCCAGTCATAGAAGTCAGCTTGAACTGAACGTCTGTCTCTGTCAGTGCTTACGATCTTAGTCTTCTGAGCACGCTCAGTTCTTTTGTTCGTAGCAGTCGCTTCATAAGAATCATAAAAAATTGATTCTGCGCCATAATCATGGCTTTCCATTCTAACTTTTCCAGCTAAAACTGAAGTCGCTTGTTGTGCTTTGTGAAATACGTTCGACTTAAACGCATCCGCATAATGCTTTGGTATTTGAATTGAATCCATTTGTAATGGCCTCCGTGAGATAGTTTAAAGAAAATTGCTGCTTGTTTCTGGGTAGCCGTAATCTATGGTTGTCCTGAAATCAGGGGCAAGATTCTCGAAGCTAAGACGGGTTGTCCTTTCGGGGCCGTAAAAATTTCAATAAAAGCTTCGGGCCTAATTCAAAGGGTTGTCGAAGCTTTATCTCTAAAGTATGAACTAAGTTCATTAAAAAATGCAAGCGAAATTATTCGCCCGCACGTAAATAAGCATGAAGTTTTAAATTCTCATCGACTAACGACTTGAATCTTGCAGAGGTCTTTCTTGAATAGTCCGGGTCTGATAAGATTTCCTTAATCCGAGCTTTTGCCTGATCTGGCGTCATCGCTCCGCTATGAACTCCGTCGTCGTCCACCGTTTCTTCTGAAAACTTTTCTTGGGCGAGCTTCATAAAAGCTTTAGCAAAAAGTGGGTCTTTTAAAATACCACGCTCATTTAACACCTGCATTTCTTCCGGTGAATAAATATCTTTCGCCACTTCTCCCGCAAGCTTTCTATACTTATCAAAAGCCTCACCGTACTCCGCTTTTAATTGCTCCACTTGCTCAGTGATAATTGCCGAATGATGGGCGACCGCTTCTTCTTTTTGTTTAGCATCAACTTCTTGGATGTAATCAAAAATTGAAGATAAACCTTTTTCAGTTACACCATTTGTAGCAGCAAGCTCTTTAATCTTTCCGCCAACATCGTCAGGCAAATTATATTTTTTAACATCTAAGTTATATTTCTCTTTATCAGGTATTCCCGCTTTTCTCCAAAAATCCTGAAGCTCTGTCTCAGAAGTTTTCTCATTCGGAAAAGGATTCTTACCTACTGACTTTCTCAATTCTGCATAACTTTTTGCAAGAGACCCCACGTCTTCAAATCTACGAAGTGATGGGTCCGTCCGCAGACTTTCGTCTAGGCCATCAAGCCATTTTGAAGAGTTTGTAATTTGATCTTTTTCAATTTCACCCACACTTTTCTTAGCCGGAGGTGTCCCTTCTGAAGGTGTGACTGCTGCTTTTGTTTCTGCCGGAGCTGCCGCAGGCGGCGTGACTCCACTTAAAAATTCTAATTCCAATTTTTTCCCCTTTGTTAGTTATCTATGTAAACCGTTACTAAATGCCGAAGCAATATCTTCAAACTTTGCCTTATCGTCTTTGCCCTCTACCGATGACATAAATGTGTCTTGGTATTGGTGGGCATCTAAAATCTCTTTTAAATTTACTTCGTTGTATTGAAGAATTGCTAAAACATATAAGATAACAGAACGCCTTCCCTCATTGTAAGACGTCACGTGAGGATGCTCTGGATCAAAAGACGAATGAATCATTTTGCAAAACTTAAGCAAGTCCTGCAAAACAAAAACGCTCTGCGGACCTGAAAATGTTGCCTGATAATTTCTATTCTTTAAAACTTCAAAATGTTCGACCGTAGTCTTTTCTTCACTCAAAGGCTGCCTCCTTTGTTAAAATTTATTTAACTAATCTTTTGTAATGCGTCTGCTGATTGTTTCGCAGTTTGCGAATCTTGTAAAGCTGCTTCACGCTCCATTTGATCTGCCTGCTGATCGGCTCTTTGTTTTCTCAACGCCTGAACATCACCCTCAGTTCTAAGTAAGTAAGACGGCGCACTAAGACTGAACGCTTGGTACTTAACAAATGCATCAAAATCTATGTTATCAATCATTTCAGGATTCATTTGCGCCGCATTTTGAATACTCGCAAGCCACTTGTTAGCGTTTTCTGCCAACACTGTTTTCTGCACTCTCGCAATCTGACTTGAATACTTAATACCTATGCTTTTGTTTTCTAACAACTTAGGAATTTTTAAATCTTTAAATATCCCAGCTCTCTCGCAAAGCGCGTCAAGACGTCTCACCAATGGAACTAATTTCTCATTGTGCTGACGAGCAAGCATCGGAGATAAACTTCTCAAATCCTCATCACGCTTCGCTTGCACCTCTAGGGTCGTCGCTCTTTGAAAGTTAGGAAGCTCAAGCTTATCATTGTTAAATCCGTTCTTAACCGCAGTAGTCAAGCGTTCTAGCATGTCCACACCAATGTCATGTCGTGAGTTAGGATTAAACGCTATAGGCGCATCCGCACCCGGACGACGATAGTTGACTGCACCCGGATGCATACGAAATCCCGGATAACCTCCGTCATCGGTCAACACCACAGGAGGCTTACTATTCATTTGCGCACCCTGAATAACTACTCTTTGCAATTCATTTAAAGACAACATGTCAGGCAAAGTTTTCATCGCATGACTTCTGCCGTAAACTTCATGGCTTGATTTAGTTAATCGAGATACTGCATATAGCTCTTCGTTATATCCATTTTGCTTTATCAACATATTCTTTTCAGCAAACACTGTCGCCATTACAAAAGGTCTGTTGATGATTTTTATTTTATGGTTTTTGTAAATCTCTTTAGGTTGAATAAATTCAATGATCTTAAATTTCTGCCGAGTATCTTTTAAAAGTTTTTGAATAAAATCTTGAGCCATACCCGGAGAGTCAGCATAAAACTTCTCTATCCAATCTGTCCCGTATTTTCTTACAATGTTATCGCCTGTAAATAGTTTTTCTCTACCGACCTGATCGACAACACCATAGGGGTTTTCAGCGATTACGTAGTCGTAAATAGGACGTGCTTCAAAACGAATGATCTGATCTTTGTCATCTTCCATTCTTAAAACGTCAGTGCCTAGAACACCTAAGTCTAAATAGTTTTCATGTACTTCTGTGTGAAAGTTTGATTCGTTTAACACCGAGTGCGCAAGCTCAGTGCGCATATCTAAAAATTTCTTTACTTCAATGTCTGTGTCTATCTGCGGGTCGCCTGTGTAATATTCAAAAAATTGCACAGTAGGGTTTGTTAAAAACGAATGAAGCGCATTTGCATGAACCTCATTTGCTTGAATACCTACTGAAGACACGACCCTTGTTTTCTTCTGACCTTGCGTTGTCTTGTCAAACACAAAACTCTTTCTCGGAAGGTATAATTCTAAAACTTCGTCAAACAAGTTTGTCCAGTTCGACTTCTCTTCATTCATTTGATCGAATCTGCGAATCACATAATTCGCTAACTCTTTTTCTTCTTGTATAGTCAAACTCAAATCCCCTTAACTAAAATTTCCCGATAATAAACTAAATGATTGGCGATCTAAGCCCGGTGTTAAAGCCGCACCCTGTAACTGCGCCTGACGGCCCGCCACAACTTGTGCTAACTTCTCAATACCCTGCTGATCTATCGCTGATAATTCCTGACCACTCGTCTGAAACACCTGACCCGACTTACGATTCTTCTTAAACGTCGCTGAACTAAGCTTGGTGTCCGTCACATCCGACATGTCCCCACCACGGAACAAATCTAAATTAAGCAAGTTCTTATAATCATCCTCAGACACACGCTTAACCGTCACACCCTTAGAAAAAGTCTTCGTCTTTCCTAAAAGCGACTTCCCAAAACTGAATTTGGCGTCACCTAATAATCCCAATTCAAACTCTGAAGCCTTGTTTTGTGGTAAAAATTGATTGAAAAACGACGATTGCATGAAAGTTTGATTGGCTTTTGGTAAAGAAATCATGTTTTGGCCCCCAAAATGGTGTATTTTTTATAGTATTCTTGAAAATATTGGAAATCAATCATTCCAAGCTCCAAATATGTCGTAGTCCGTATCGGCAATCTTGGGCAAAGCGTCATACCGCTTCATCATATCATCCACACTCGGACGTTCGTCTAAGGCCGAATAACCAAATGCGTCCGCACCATGCGAGTATTCGTTATGCACAGGCTTATCACTGTACACCCCATTCCTATCATCCCACTTCTTACGGTAATTCTCTAAGCAGTTAACGCCCTTCATCGTCAAATCCGCATCAAATACACACTTAGGTAAATGGTTCCTCGTCGCCTCTATTCTGTCCGGTATCTTCTGACGCTTCTGTATCTCTGTTATAAGCCCCGAATCACGAAATGCTTCCTGTCGGGTCTTGCCTGATGAAATCTCTCTCGTAGCCCCATCGTGGGGAATCACAACACGGCCCAAAGTATAACCCGTCTTTCTTAACTCATTCACCCAGTACGGAATGTTCTTCCCCGTGTCCTGCATGTAATTTATATACCTGAACTCTCGACCCACAGTCTGTCTAAACCATATCGCAGTCATATCACTCATACCCAAATCAAAAAACACATCCACCGGAAAGTTCATGTCATACGGCACCCTCGTAATCCTAAACTCATTCCTCGCCTTCTCCATATACGTACCATAATACGTAGACGAATCGCCAGCTCCGAAATCGTTTAAATACTCCTGCCTATACGCCTCCTCACTCATAGCCTTCTTCACAATCTCGATCTCGCTTTGTGGCAACGCTCCCGTCTCAAGCACATTTAAATTAAGTGCGAAATAATTCGGGTCCCCCTGCTCCATGTACATCTTAAACTCCTGGAACTTATTGTAGAAATCATTCCTGCCATTCACAGAAGAAATAAGCTTGACCGACCCCTTCCTGTCCGACAACATAGGAATTATCAACTTGTCGTATATAGACTTCGGTTGAAACGCATACTCATCCAAAATAGCATCGTCCGCATACGGACCACGAAGCGAATCTATATTCTCCGTACCAGCTAAATAAAACTTAACCACATCACTCGCTCTCGAAAACTCCACCGTTAAATCTTTCTCACTCGCCTTAAACCCCGGAAAGTTTTTAAAGAAATCTTTGTAATACTGAAACGCAATTTTTTTGGCCTGTGAATACGTCATAGCCGCATACAAACCCACCGGATTCTTATACGGACAATGTATCAACTTATCCGCTTGGTCCCCCACCGACAGAAAGGTCTTCCCACCACGACGATGCACCACAAGTGCATTGAACCTAGACTGACTCATTTTATTTAATGCAAACTGCTGCCACGGCCTCGGCTTGAAATCTAAACTTACATTCCTACTCGCCATCTATCACACCACTCGATAACAAATTGTGCGTCCTGTCTTCCTCCGGCATATCCCTTATCTCCTGAATCACATCCCGAATGTCCCTGCCGTCCTCCGTATCCCTCTGAATACCACTCATAATGTTAATAACCACACCACTGTCCGCCTTCTCAGGAGTCGAACCAAATCTGCGCTTATCAAACCTCTCTACTAAAAACTTCGAGGCATCCAAATTGATCTTCACACCAGCAGCCTCATCCTTATCGTGCTCGCTGTTTGCTATATCCTCGATATTCTCCAAAGCATAAAGTGCCCTAGCCTTCAACACATCGTCGTACCCCTGCGCAAAATCAGGGTAATCACTAAGCCACCTCACCACCTTCGCAGCAGAAGGTAATCCAGAATAAGTACTCGTTAAACTACGTAACGACATAGTCCGTTGCTCCAATAACTTCTCCAATATAAACTCCCCCAACTCCTGAGAATACGGAATGTAAACCTGCTGTATCTGCTGACGGAAATAATTCTTGTTCGGCGATAGCTCGCCCGTAGCATGATCTAATGCATACGCCTCATTGTCTTTGTATATCTGTAAAGGGCCTGCGGCTTGCTGCTCAAGAGCTTCTTCATTCATCGGTTCCTCTGCTTTTGGAATTTCTTCATTCATCGTTACATTTTTACAGGGACTTGGGAATTTTACAAGGGTTGTCAAGTAGTTTTTATGGGGTCGGGGCCTGTTATTAGGGGGATTTTTTCCGTGCGGGATGCACCTATACGATACTTAGAAGAAAATAAAATGGGGGTCAGCCCCCTCACCTAAACAATATTTATGTATCTATTAAAGCGACGGCTCTTATATAAATAGATTTTATTGAACCGATACCGATACGGATACCGATACGGATACCGATACGGATACCGATACGGATACCGATACCGATACGGATACCGATACGGATACCGATACGGATACTATAAAGCCACGAAAAAAATTCAACTATATATAAGTGCGACCGACCGACCGACTAAAAATGTCACAAGTGTATATAAGATCAACA
>Ga0222708_1000110_pt1 | contig 24424 bp, 30 predicted proteins | sample AntAcemetage1576_FD_179806 | JGI IMG/M metagenome (GOLD analysis project Ga0222708, IMG submission 179806) | Saline water microbial communities from Ace Lake, Antarctica - #1576 | ecosystem: Environmental > Aquatic > Non-marine Saline and Alkaline > Saline | place: Antarctica: Ace Lake... | reverse complement strand
ACTGCTCGTCCTCGCTCCAGTCCTTGGCCGTGGTGTCCTGCGTGGTGTCACGATCGTCGCCATCGCTGTCAGCGCAGGCGCCGAGCAGCTCAATGTGCTCGGGCACAAAGACCTCAGCATCCTCGACGGTGCGGGGCGCGCGCTGCTCATCGAGCTCGCCCTCGACATAGCAGCCCATCAAAGCGTCGGGGTAGGCAGCACGCACGATCTGCCCGAGGCATCGGGCCTTAAGCATCGCCTGCGGATACTTGCGCCAGTTGTCGCCGGAGAGGCCTGCCCGCTTGGCGTCCTCGCTCGTCCAGCTCATCACGACCTCCTCGGGCCAGCCGCGACGCTTGGTCGCGATCTCGCACAGCTCGGCGGTCATCTTGCGCACGATCAGGTACTCGCAGGCGGGGTGCCTCATGGCGACCGCGCTCATCAGATCCGCGCTCAGGACGGGCTTGCCCTTGATGACGTGGATCGCACGCAGCGACGTCGCCGGGTCGATGCCCAAGCCCGCGCCGGTGGCGATGAGCCAGAGCGCATCGACCGGGTTGCGCTCGGTGCTGTACTTGCTCTGCACGAGCTGCTCTGCGGTGCGCTCCAGCGCAACCATATCGATCACCATCATCTCACTGCTCATCGTCCACTCCTGTTGTCGATCCAATCCACCAACACCAAGAACACCGTCGCGGCCAACACGGCCCCGACCAGCAGCGCCCACTCCTCAGCGCCGCGTTGCCCCGCGCTCTCCGCGAGGACCAGCACACCGCCGATCCGAGCCTCCATCATATCCCCACCTTGCTCTGAGCCTGGATACGCCGCACGGCTTGCGTTTCGGCGGCGTTGTAGGCGTCGGCGACCAGATCCCCCAGCGCCTCCCAGCGCAGGCGAGCGTCCATGCACCGCGCTACGACGAGGCGCGCGGCCTGCTTGTCGCCTCGTCGTAGCGCATCAAGCGCATCATCGTAGGGGCGGCGCAGCGAAGGGAAGCGCTGCTGTCCGTGGAGGTAATCGCGCGGGCTATCCGCATCTGATTGGCTATCAAGCCACTCGCTGATGATCTCGTCCATCACTGCACTTGGCCGATCGCAATGCCCTTCGCGTAGGCGGACCAGTCAGCCAAGACATCGCTCGCCCGCGTAATCGCTGCGGCCACTGCGGCTTCCAGGCTGACTTCTCCCACCCCAGGGGGTTTTTCGTTTTTGAAAACTAGGCTCCTAAACTTGACTTCATACCAGCGAAACCAAGAAGGGCTGCCGTGTACTGTGACGTCAAATGATCCAATGCTAACGCTGCAAGTATAATGCGCTTTCATCAACCGCACCCCCCCCATCATCTCGCGCAGCCAGCCAGCCGCACGCTCCAGCGCCGTCTCCTTGGGCTCCAGCGCGACCTGTGCGCACCGCAGCGCCTCCAACACGTCGCGCTGCGCGAAGACCTGCGCGCGGTTGCGCTGCGACTTGGCGACCTGCCGCGCGTCCTGCTCAGGCGCTGGAGCGCGGCAGGCGCGGCAGGCGAGGCCGGGCGGCGTGATGTCGATGATCAGGCCGGGCAGCGCGTGGGCCTTGGCGTGGTGGCTCTCGCGCGCCCACTGGTTCTCGGCGGTCTTAGGCTTGAGCATCGTGCATCTCCTCATCCGCAAAGCGGATCGTGGGTGTAGGTGTGGGGCCGAGCGCGGTGTAGGCCGCGCGGAGCTCTTCGTGGGCGAGCTGCATCTGAGCGAAGGCGAGGCGCTGGGCTTGGTGGCGCGGCGATACTCCGCCGCCGCTCGCTCGGCCAAGGCCATGGCGCTCTGAGCCCGCTGGATACCCATCGGGTCCGAGGTCAAGCAGCCCTCCACGAGAGGGCGCCACGGTAAGAGCCGGAGCGACGCACGAGCCGCAGCTCGCCGCCGTCGAGCTGCACCGTGGACACGTAGAGATCGCCCTGGCGCTGCGAACAGCCCGGGACCAGCTTGACCAGCTCCATCGCCAGGGCGGACACGCCGGTTACGACGGCGCAGCCAGTGGCCTGCGCGTCGAGGATGGCGGCCTCCAGCGCCGCGCTCACCTCCACCGCCTCAGCAGCGGCCTCGCACTCGACCTCAGCGCGCTCGCCATCGCACTCGATGACGCTCATCATCTCCTCGATGATCAGCTCGCGCATGGCGATGAGGGCCTCACGGCGCTTCGAGGGTGTCCAGCAGCGGATCGAGGCGATCTCGCGCTGGTAGGTGGCGATGGCGTCGGCAGCGATGGCTGTGTGGATGATGGCGGTGTTCATGGCGGCTCCTGCTTGACTCTGGCGATTCTGGCAATACAGTTGCCACGCGGCAACTGAGATGGATTATGCCACCATTCTTGCCACTGTCAATGCCTTTTGGCAACATTTTTGCCAAATACCGCCCGGACGTGATAACAAGCCCCTTGGAGAGAGTCATGATGACCGCCGCCCCCGCCCCCGCATTCTCCCGCCGGAGTCCTACCGCCATGTCCACGCCGATCTTTCCGACCTTGGAAGACTTCTATCGCGCTCTCGGAAGCGCGCTGCGCCTTGAGCGCGACCGCCGCGGCCTGTCGCAAGACGAGATGGCCGCGATCAGCGGCGTCGCGCGGCGCACGCTCAGCGATCTGGAGAACGGCGACAGCGACAAGCTCAAGCACTTCTTGCGCTATTCGTGGTCGCTCGGCCTCGACTTCAGCCGCTTGGTCCTGACGGCCGAAGCGCTGGCGTTTGAGGATGAGGACCGCGCTGAGCTCAGCCGGCGCTTTGACGAGCAGGCGCCGACTGACGAAGACAGGGCAGGCTAAGCCAGATGCGCTGCGGGGCGCATCTGTTCTTAACTCTCCCTTTGGCCGCTCCCATACTCCTGAACATCGGTGCGGTATGTCTTCGGCATGCGCGCCCGCTCTTTTTCTTTGCCAATTGCCAAAAATACTGCCATAGTCCGACTTGGCTGCCACCCGGAGAGGATATGGCGGATTTTATCACAGCATGGATGAGCGCGTTTGGCAGCGCCAAGATCAGCAGGCCGCAGCGGCTGCTGCTCAGCGACCTGCTTTTGTGCGCTAGCCGTGATGGAGCCGTCACATGCCGCCTCGGCGCTGGCTCTGAGGCGCTGCTCGACGGGCTCGTCGCCTCGGGCTGGCTCGCCCCGCTGCAGTGGCGCAACGGCTGCCTGCGCACGTCGCTGACCGTGCCCGAGGCGCTGGCTTGACCATCGCGCACACATGGCGTGCGGCGCTGCCAGGGCAGACCTGTCAGGAGTGCCGCAAGGTGTGGCACGAGGCTGAGGCGCTCTGGGTCGTGCGCTACGCCAACGGGCACGAGGAGCTGCTGTGCGGCCCCTGCGCGCCGTGGGTCGCCAAAATGTTCGAGCTGACTTTACCCCCCGCTGAGGCATCGCCCTCGGCACAAACGAGTGAGGCCCCCGCTGCGACTAACAGCGGGGGCCTCGGCACCAACCACAGAGGTAACCTGTGATGAGCAACGAAAGATATAGCGACGGCTGGCCCATCGGTCAAGAATTAGTAGAGCTGACGATCCTTACCTGCGAGGCGGGGCATGCGGCCACCAAGACCTTCACGCCGGAGGGCGTCATCGCGTTCCGCGCGGGCTACCGCTTCCATGTGAGGGGGCGCGCGGCGCTGGGCTTGGTGGGGCTGCACGCCTTGCTCGGCAAGCTGTCTGTCCACGCGCCGAGCTTCGTCATCCGCGGCGTCCCGCGTGAGGGCCTCGATCTTGGGCAGCCCCAGCGGCGGCGCTACCTGGCTGCTGAAGGCGGCGAGGAGCTGATGGGGATCATCCCGGCGGACCAGGCGTGGATCTGCATCGACGTGGACACGCTGGAGGTCGATGGCGCTGACCAGATGACGCCGCGTGAGCGCGCGTTCGAGCTGCTGTGCGCGCTGCCGCGCTGCTTCACGAGCGCTGGGTGCGTGGTGCAGTGGAGCAGCTCGGCGGGGCGGGACGGCTGGAAGAAGATCAAGGCCCATCTCTGGTTCATTCTTGACCGCCCCGCCTACTGCAAGAGCTGGAAGGAGTGGCTGGCGAGCGAGGTCGAGGCGGGGCGCAGCTGCGCCGTCGATGGCGCGCTGTACAACCCAGTCCAGCCCCACTACACCGCCGCGCCGATCTTTGAGGGGGTGGCCGATCCGCTCCTCGGCGAGCGCTTGCTGTTCGTGCCTGGCCCGGTGGTGCGGGTGCCCTCGGCGGTGCTGTCGCTCGCGGCGTGGGAGGAACTGGAGCTCCGGCGCGAGCAGGACCGGCTCACCGCCGCGAGGGCTGAGGCGGCGAGGCTGTCGCTGGTGCCGATGTGGGCCCGCGCTCGCTCGGAGGAGCGCTATGCGCAGGGCGCGCTGCGGGCGGCCTGCGCTGGGGTCATGGGCGAGAGCGAGGGCAACCGGCACGCTCGCCTGCGCGATGAGGCGTGGGCGATGTACCGCTTCGTGGAGTCTGGCGACTTGAGCGCGAGCGCATGGCGCGACGCGCTGCACAGCGCTGGGGTGGCTGCTGTCGGCTCAGGCCGGGAGCAGGAGGTCGTCTCGATCCTTAATGGCTGCGTGGCCCGCCGAGGTGCAGCTTGAAGCCGCCTCGCAAGAGCGCGACCGAGCTCGCCGAGACCAAGGGTCTGCCGCGGTTCTACGTCGGCGACATGGCCGAGGTCGGCGCCAAGCTGCTCGAGATCCTCCAAGGCGGGGGCGAGCCGCTGGCTGGCGACTTCGGGAGCCTGTGGCGCTACGAGCGCCTGCTGAGGACGTGGGCGGAGCTCGAGCCCGAGCTGCTGATCAACACGGTGCGCTCGTTCTCGGGCGCGAAGATATTCAAGGGCGTGACCGAGGAGGGCAAGGAGATCACCTCTACGCTCAAGATCAACGCGGCGGACGCTGCCGTAAAGTTCGCACTGGCAGCGCCCTCCCAGTGGGGGCGCGGACGCGGCTGGTTTGAGGCCGCGCCTCAGGGCGTGGCGTTTGAGGATCGGTTCGTGCGGATCGAGGGCGGCGCGCTGGTGCATGAGCCGCTGGGGCCAGACCACCGCGCGCGCTGGACGCTGCCCTGCGCGTGGAGCGAGCAGCTCGCGGGCAAGATCGAGGGCAGCGCGTGGATGCGCTACCTGGCCGCGACGCTCGGCGAGGGATGCGGCGACAAGGCCCGCACGATCCAGGAGTTCACCGGCGCGTGCTTGCTGGGGCTCGTGCGCCAGCACCAGAAGGCGCTGATGCTGGTGGGCTCTGGCTCCAACGGCAAGAGCGTCTTGATGGAGGTCATCGAGGCGCTGTTCCCCGCGTCGGCGCGCTCGACCATCCCACCCCAAGAACTCGCGAGCGAGTACAACCGCGCCGACCTCGAGGGCAAGGCGATCAACGTGGTGCGCGAGCTGCCCGAGGCCGAGCTGCTCGACACGACCAAGCTGAAGGCGCTCATCACCTGTGAGCCCATGCGCGGCCGCAAGATCTACGGCCACCCCTTCCTGTTCACGCCGCGCTGCGGGCAGCTCTACAGCGCGAACACCCTGCCCACCGTGCGCGACCGCTCACACGGCTTCTGGCGTCGCTGGCTGGTCGTCACGTTTGACCAAGAGTTTGCTGCTGCTGCGGACATCGCCTCGCGTCCGGGCGCTCTGCTCGCCGACGCTGGGCTCGCAGAGCGCATCATCAAGGACGAGATCGGGATCGTCGCGGCGTGGGCGTTGGAGGGCGCCGCGCGGCTGCTGAGGCAGGGCGGATACAGCCGCCTGGATCAGAGCGCCGAGGCGATCCAAGAGTGGCGCGTGGACACCGACCAGCTCGCCGCCTTCTGCGAGGAGCGGCTGCTGCTCGATGAGCTCGACGAGCGAGGCCCGCGCGGCTACCGCTGGTGCACCGTCGAGGAGCTGCACCACGACTACACGCGCTGGTGCAATCCGACCCAGAATGTCCTGCGCGTGAGGGAGCCGCTGACGCAGATGATTTTCGGCCGCCAGCTCAAGGCGCTCGTGCGCTGCGAGAAGCTAAGTTACGGCTCCGTAAAGGGAGTCAAGCGCTACCGCTGCGCCATCACGACGCAGCCCCACTATGAGGTGACGCCATGAGCGGAGGACACTTTGAGCCGATGGAGGACACTCTGGGAAAAAGTGTCCTCCGGGATGGACGGCCCGGGCTGCGGGGGGCGGACACTACGGACACTACGGACACTTTTTGCGACAAGCCCTATACGCGCGCGCCGCGCACACACGCAATAAAATTATGCACACAAGTGTCCGTAGTGTCCGTAGTGTCCTCCAGCGGCCTGGGCTGCGGGTTTGAGCGGAGGACACTTTTAGGTCAAAGTGTCCTCCGCCTCACAAAGTGTCCTCCGCTCGATCTGTGGTCGATGGAGCGACCCTTCCCCGGCGAGGATGCGCAGCGGGTGAGCTGGCACATCGCGTACCTGCTGGCGGGTGAGATGGACGCTGAGGAGGTCGCGGAGCTGGCGCGGCTGCGCAGAGTCCAGCGCTGGCTTTCGGTGGCTCCTGAGCGTCGTGCGGCGCTCAGGGTGGTGGTGGCCGCTGCGGCGGTCACGCGGCTCATAACGGCTATGGGAGGTGGGCGATGAAGGGCGCGATAAAGGCGGCGGGCTACGGGGTGAGGGTATGAGTCACGCGAGAGGTCTTGAGATCCAGCTCGCCGCGCAGTGCGAGCTGCTGGCCAAGCGCGGGCGGGCGCTAGTGGAGCGCAGCCGTCCCGAAGTGCAGATCGTGCGCCCCCTCGCTGGCGGCCGCGTCGAGGGCTTTGCCACCAAGGGCACACGGCTCGACTTTGAGGGCGTGCTCGCCCCGTCTGGCCGCATGGTGGTGCTGGAGGCCAAGACGAGCCACGCGAGCCCGTCGTGGCCGCTCGGCGACGTGCGGGACTCGCAGGTCGTGCGGATGGCCCAGCTCGCGGCGTGCGGCGCGCTGGCGCTGCTCTACGTCCAGCGCCTAGAGGGCGCGCGCGAGCTGGCGAGCTACCTGCTCCCCGTGGACAGCGCGGGCAGGATCGCGGGGCTGGTGACGCACCCCGCGAACGGCATCCTCTCCACCGAGCGCAAGAGCATCCGGTGGGCGGACCTTGAGCCGTGGCGGGTCGGTGCGAGTGAGCTGTGGCTTGATGCGGCCGAGCGGCTGCTGGGAGGTGTGTGATGGCCGAGAGGGCGGTGGTGTTGACGCTGCGCTGCGGGGAGGGCGTGCAGCTGGGCGATGTGCGGCTCTTGATCTGCGCCATGGACGGGAGCGGCATCGAGGTGCAGTGCTTCGGGCCGAACAGCTCAAGCCTGTTTTCGCTGAGCGGCTATGTGCAGCTCGGGGTGAGCGCGGGGCGCGGCGCTCACATCGGCCGGGTGGGTGTGACGATCAAGGAGGTGCGCGGCGGCCGCGCGCGGATCGTCTTCAGCGCGCCCTCGTGGTGCGCGGTGAGCAGGCTAGCGCGGGGTGAACAAGATGGCTGACACTTTCGCGCTGCTCAAAGCGCTCAACCCCCGCCAGCGGCTGTTCGTCCAGGCGTACTGCATCAACGGCTTCAACGCGTTGCGGGCGGCACTCGACGCTGGGTACGCCGAGAGTCACGCCGGGCTGTATGGCCATCAGCTCCTAAAAAACCCTAAAATCCGCCGCGCGATTGACGCTATCTTGAGCGAGACGTTGATGTCGCCGGAGGAGCTCAAGGCGCGCGTCGCGGATGACGCGCTGGCGACGGTCGAGCCGTTTGTTGAGGTCACCGTGCACGGTGGGCTGCAGTTCAACTTTGGCACCAAAGCCGCGCGGGCGTCGCTGCGGTGGATTAAGAAGCTGACGATCACGCCGACCGAGTTGGGGGACAAGATCGCGATCGAACTCGTGGACGCGCAGAAGGCCAAAGATCAGCTGATCCGCGTGTTCGGGCTCAACGATGACAAGTTCGAGGTGACCAGCGATAACCTCGTGGTCCACGCCTACTTCCCCGACAACGGGCGAGGCCGTGGCGATGGGGACGGTTGAGTTCAAGCCACAGCCAGGTCCGCAAGAGGCGTTCCTCGCCTCCTCGGCCGACATCGCCATCTACGGCGGCGCGGCCGGCGGCGGGAAGACGTGGGCGCTGCTGTACAACCAAGCGCGCTACTACGATGATCCGCACCACAAGGGGGTAATCTTCCGGCGCGTGATGCCCAACGTCACCAACCTCGGCGGCCTGCTCGATGAGTCGCGGGCGCTCTACCCACACTTTGGCGCCACGCTGCGCCAAGCCCCCCACTTAGAGTGGCGCTTCCCATCTGGTGCGCGCGTCCAATTCTCGCAGCTCCAGTACGAGGGCACCGTCGAAAATTACAAAGGCGCGCAGTTCTCAGAGCTGGACTTCGACGAGTTGACCGAGTTCACTGAGCGCCAGTTTTTCTACATGCTATCGCGTCTGCGCAGCTCGTCATCTCGCCAGCGCCCCTGCGTTCGCGCCACGACCAACCCCGACGCGGGGAGCTGGGTGCGCAAGCTCATCGACTGGTGGATCGGGGAGGACGGCCAGCCCATTGCCGAGCGCGCTGGCGTCATCCGCTGGATGCGTCGCGAGGGCGACGCGCTGGTCTGGAGCGACACGTCCAGCCCCGGCTTGATGTCGCTGACATTTATTCCGGCACGTCTGGAGGACAACCCCGCGCTGGACCGCGCCGATCCTTCGTATCGCGAGAAGTTGGGGCTGCTCGACGCGGTGGAGCGCGCGAAGCTGCTCGGCGGGAATTGGAACGCGTCACGGAAGGACGGGATGTTCAAGGCCGCCGTCATCGACGCTCGCGGCATCGCGCCTCTGCTCCTGCCCGAGGGCCTCATCTGGAAGCGCTACTGGGACCTCGCCAACACCGAGCCGCACGAAAAGAACCCCGACCCCGACTGGACCGCGTCAGCGCTGGGCGCGCTGCACGTCGACGGCGAGGGCAAGGAGGTCCTCTACCTGCGTGATGTCCGCCGCGCGCGCATCTCGGGTGCGGCCAAGAAGGCCTGGATGCGCGCCACCGCCGAGGCCGACGGCCACGAGATCGAGCAGGTCATCGAGCAGGAGGGCGGCAGTAGCGGCTCCGAGGTCGTCGAGGACTACAAGCTGATCGTGTTCGCCGGCTTCGCGTGCGCGTTCGACCGCCCCACTGGCTCCAAGACGATGCGCGCGTCGCGCTGGCTCGCGCTCGCCGAGACAGGTCGCGTCAGGCTCGTGCAGGATGAGCCCGGCCGCGTGACGTGGGCGTCAGCGTTTCTCGCTGAGCTGGCGACCTTCCCACACGCCAAGCGCGACCAGGTGGACGCCGTGAGCGGCCTGTATGCCCGCTGCAAGCAGCCTGGCTTCTATATGGGCTGAGGGGTCGGCTCCCGCGTCGGCTTTAACTCCCGCGTCGGGACCTCGCCGCCATGGTAGCGGTTCTTGACACGCATTAAGCCCTCCTGTGGTGCGGGGTGGTGCGAGATTGCTCGATCTTTTTACGACACGCAATACAAAAGTCTTGACAGCGGATCGCGCACATGTGCCTAATAGGGCCACTGTGACGCCATGCTGGCGCGCGCCTGACCGAGTACCCTGATGGGCCTCATGTCGTCGCTCGCCAACCTATTCAGCCGCACCAAAGCCGCGAGCGCCCCCGCCGCGCTCAGCGAGCCTAGCGCCGCTGTCGCCGTGTCTGCGCGCTATGCGCAGCGCGGGAGCGCGGATCTGCTCAAGCTGTACAAGACCAACGACGAGCTTCGCAAGGTCTGTTGGAAGGTCGCCGACGCGGTCGGGAGCGTGCGCTGGCGCGTGAAGCGAAACGGCAAGGAGCTGCCAGACCACGAGTTCGCCAAGCTGCTTCGCGCGCCGAATTCGGAGATGAGCGGCCCAGCGCATCGCGCGCTGGTGACGCTCTACCTTGATCTCGTCGGCGAGAACTTCGACCTCCTCCTCGCCTCCGAGCGCCGCGGCTACCGCTGGGACATCTGCCCCGTCCCGCCGCCCGATGTGCAGCTCGCCGCCGGCGGAATCACCGTGCGGATCGGCGGCCGTCAGATCGAGGTGCCTCGTGGCCTCTACGTCTGGTCCAAGCACCACGACCCGGTCGATCCTTATGGCCGCGGTATCGGCCCGGCGCTCGCGCTGGCGGATGAGATCCTGACCGCCGAGGCCGCGAGCAAGTGGACCGCCGCGTTCTTCCGCAATGGGGCCCGGCCTGACCTCGTGATGTCGATGCCCGGCGCGTCGCCCGAAGTCGTGCAGGCCGCGCGAGCAGCCTGGAACAACCGCTATCAGGGTGAGCAGCTCGCACACCAGGTCGCGTTTTTGGGCGGCGACTGGAAGGTCCACGAGATGGCGGTCAAGGTCAAAGACCTCGCGCTCCTCGAGGTGCGCGCCCAGGCCGCCGACGCAATCCGCGAGATGTACGGCGTTCCGCCTGAGATCTTCGGGCAGCTCGACAGCTCCAACCGCGCCACGGCCACCACCGCGCGCCAGCTGTTCGCTGAGTTCGTGCTGCTCCCTCGCCTGGAGATGCTCAAGCGCGACTGGGAGGCCAAGCTACTCCCCGCGCTGGGCTACGACAACATTGAGCTCGAGTACGACTCCCCGCTCCCCGATGACGTCGAGGGCCGGCGCCAGCTGATGAGGCTGCACCCCGAAGCGTTCACCCTCAACGAGGTCCGCCGCGAGGCGGGCTTGTCAGCCCGCCAAGGCGCAGATGTGTACCTGCGCCGGCCCGGCTTCTTGGAGGTGAGCGCAGGCCCCATCGAGGACCTGACCGACCAAGCCCGCGCGCTGCCGCCGCCTGTCCCGAAGCGCCGGGTGCTTCGGCTCCTCAAGGGCGCCGACTTGACGCTCGCGCTGGAGCTGGCGCTTGGCCAGCTCGCCAGCGCGACGCCTGCGCAGACAGCGCTCGCGCTCGCTCGCTGGCGCGGCGCAGTAGACGCCGGCGCGAGCCCGCTCACCGCTGCCGAGCAAGAACTCGCTCGTGCCGCTGGCGAGCTCAAAAGCAACGATTACAGCAGCGCGCTCGCCGCGCTCAGGGAGGCAGCATGACCGTGCAGCGCGAGATCAGGGAGCGCGAAGACGTGCTCCTGACCATCAAGGCATCACCGACTAGCAAGGGCACGACGCGCTTCATCGCCAGCTCGGCCAAGCCCGACAGCTACAACGACATCATCGTCCAGAGCGGCTGGAAGCTGGAGCGCTTTAAGAGCAACCCCGTCATCCTGTGGATGCACGACCGCCGCGAGCTGCCTGTGGGCAAGGGCGTGGATGTGCTGATCGCCAATGACTTGCTGGAGATCGAGGTCGAGTGGGCGCCGCTCGAGTTCGCGCAGAGCGTCAAGACGCTCTACGACGGCGAGTTCTTAAACGCGGTCAGCGTCGGCTTCAACCCGCTCAAATACAGCTTCATGAACAATGGCGGCGTGCTCTTTGAGGAGCAAGAACTCTTGGAGCTGAGCGCGGTGACGATCCCCGCCAACCCAGACGCGATGGCTCTGCGCAGCGCTGATGGCGGAGCGGTCAAGGCGGTTGACGCCTGGGCCGCGAGCTGGCTCAAGGCGCGCGGGCAGGAGGACGGCGGCGAGCTGCTCGCCCTGCTCAAGGATGTCGCGCAAGGGGTGACCAGCCTTAAGGGCTGGACCGCGCGGGTGGAGAAGGAGGCGACCGATGACCTCCTCGGGCAGCTGCCGCACACGCAGCGGCTGCTCGTGGAGAGGCTGCACAAGCAGTACGGCGTGTCCTTGGCCGAGCTGGTCAAGGCCGCGCACGAGGGTGAGGAGACCGCTGGGGGCGCCGTCAAGGCAGCTGGCCCAGTACTCAAGATCAAGACGGCCTAATCGGCCCACATAAAGAGGTGAGAGATGGCTGAGGAGTGGACACAGGACAAGCTGGACGCGCACATCAAAGAGATCGCCGGACAGGCCGTGCGCGATGCGCTGCCTCCGGAGCTGCTCGACCCTGCGGCTTACGCCGCGCAGCTGCGCGAGAGCGCGGTGGGCGAGGACACGATCAAGCAGGTGTCGACGGCGGTCAAGGCGGCGCTGTTTGTGAAGGGCGAGATGGCGCGCGCGCGCCCCACGCAGAAGGCCGCGAGCGTGCAGCGCACGATCATGATGATCGGCTTGGCCGCCAAGGCTGTGGGCTGGCGCGATGGCGAGTCAGCTGCGAAGCACTACGAGGATGGGTGTCGTAAGCGCAAGCATCAGATCGACGCTGGCATCGTCAAGGCGCTCCAGGCTTCGAGCTTCAGCGGCGGCGGCGCGCTCATCCCCGAGGAGCTTAGCGCCGAGTTCATCGAGTACTTGCGCCCCGCGACGGTGGTGCGCCGGATGGGTGCGCTGCCCATTGACGTGGCGACAGGTCGCCTGGATATGGGGCGGATGAACGCCGGCGCGATCTCTTACTGGACTGGCGAGGGGCAGGCGATCACGCCGAGCGCCCCGGACTTTGGCCGTTTGGTACTGAACACCAAGAAGCTGACCACGCTCGTCCCGGTCTCCAACGATCTGATCGAGCAGGTCCCGCGTGGAATGGAAAACATCGTCGGCAACGACATGATCGCCTCCCACGCCGTCGCGGAGGACCAGGCTTTTATCCGCGCATTGGGTACTGAGAACAAGCCCAGGGGCCTGCGCTATCTGGTGGACCAGACGAACAACGTGGTCGCGAGCGCCGGGATTACGCTCGATCAGGTGACCACCGATCTGACCAAGGCGCAGTATCGCGTCCTAGACGCGAGCGTGAACGGCAGCGATGCCGGCTGGATGATGCACCCGCGCAGCTTCATGTACCTGATGACATTGCGCAACACGAACGGCTTCTATGTGTTTATGGACATGCTCTCTCGCGGCGAGCTGTACAACGCGCCGGTTGGCTTGACGACCTCGATCCCGCGCAACCTGGGCGGCGGTGGAGACGAGAGCGAGCTGTACTTCGGCTACTTTGACCAGCTGCTGATCGGTGAGACGGGCCCCGTGCGGCTGGAGTCCTCAGACAGCGCTGGCTACGTCCAGTCCTCCACACAGCACAACTCCTTCCAAGAGGATGAGACAGTCTTCCGCCTCATCCACAAGGTGGACAGCAAGCTGCGCCACAACCGCGCATTCGGTGTGATCACCGGCATCACGTGGGGCTCCGGCCTCGACTCCTAATCCTCGCGCGCGGGGCACCAACGCCCCGCGCCCCATCAAGACATATCGAGGAGCATCATGCACCCAAGCTCAAACGACATCGGCGCCTATCTCAAGCAAGAAGTGGGGCTCAAGCCCACCAACAGCGCAGCGAGCGCGACTAACGCCGGCGCGGCCATCGACCGCTTAGGCTACGACTCCGGCGTCTTGCACGCGATGATCGGCGCTGCCGCCGGCGGCCCGAGCGCCCGTGCGGCGACGTGGAAGATCCAGGAGAGCGACACCACGACGGGCGCCGATTTTGTCGATGTCCCCGGCGCTGCGCTCACGACCATGACCGCCGACAACGCCGCTGGCTACATCGACCTGAACTTGTCAGCCCGCAAGCGCTACATCCGCGCGGTCTGCACCGTCGCGCTGACCGGTGGGTCTACGCCGACCCTGCCCGTCGCCGCCACAATCACCCTCGGCGGCGGCGACAGCCTCCCCGCTGCCTGATCCCATAACCGTTATGAGCGGCAGCGCCGCCCCCGGAGAAGTTTATGAAGATCGTGAAGATGACGTTGAGCTACAAGTCGCTCAACGCCGGCGAGACCGCTGGCTTTGACGATTACGAGGCTGATAGCCTCATCGCGCAGGGCGCGGCGACGCTCGTGCGCACCATCGAGGCCGCCGCCAAGCCCGAGCCGCGCGTCCAGGTCCCCGAGGGTGATAAGCCGGCCCCCAAGAAGGGGGCCTGAGTCATGGCACTCGCGGCGTCAGCGCTCACGACGGTGAGCGCGCTTGAGGCAGAGATGGGGATCACTCCCAGCAGCGCAGGCGTCACGCTCGCGCTGCTGGAGCGAGCCATCAACGCCGCGAGCGCGTCCATCGCCGCCGCGCTGAGCCGCGAGCTGCACCATGCGGAGCGCGCCGAGAGGGCGGCGGGCCACGGCACGCCGCTGCTGCTCGCGCGCGTCACGCCCCTGCGCGCCATCGCGCTGGTCGAGTACCTCGCCGACGATAGTGATGAGGCACTCGACGCGGCAGACTACAGGATCGCTGACGCCAGCGCGGGGCTGGTGCAGCGCCTCGGCGCCAGCTGGCGCTGGACCGGGCGCACCACCTCGATCGAGGGCGATCCCCAAGGCGGGTCTGAGCAGGCGCTGTACCGCCTCACCTACACAGCCGGATGGATCACGCCCGCGCAGGAGGCCGGGCCGCTGGTGCGCGATCTGCCCTACGACATCGAGGACGCGTGTCTGCGCTTGGCCACGCTGGTCTACAAGGGGCGTGGCCGTGACGAGAGCGTCAAGAGCCGCAAGCTCATGAGCGCGTCGATCACGTACGGCGCGACGCAGGCCGCGCAGGCCGACATCCTCGCGCCGATCGTCGCCGCTTACAGGAGGCTAGCGCTATGAGTTGGCTCGATGACCTGCTCCCCCATCTCGTCTCGATCCGGCGCGTGAGCGGCCTTGGCAGCTCCGGCGACCGCACCTATGGCTCGCCGACCATCGTCTCCGCGCGCGTGGAGCCAACAAGCACCGTGACGCGCTCAATGGACGGCGAGGAGGTCGTGGTCACTCACAAGATCGCACTGCTCACCCCTATCGCGGTGCACGATCTGATCACGCTCTCTGATGGCAGCGAGCGCCGCGTCCACGCTGTCTCGTCTGCCGAGGAGCTGGACGCGGGCCAGACCTTGCTCGTTGCGGAGGTGTCCTGATGGGCGACGCCGTAGAGGTCAAGGTAGATGACGCAGAGGTGCGCGCGCGGTTCGACGCCTTCTGCGACACGTTCCCCGCGGCGGTTGCGCAAGGGCTGTGGGCGTGGGGCGAGCTCGTACTGACCGAGGCCGTCAAGCGCGCCCCACTCCAGACTGGTCGGCTTCGGCGCAGCGCATTTCAAACGCCGACGCGGCGCCAAGGCTCAAGCTGGGCCATCTACCTAGGCTTTGGAGCTAAGCACGCCGTGGAGGTCCACGAGCGCACCGGCATCCCCCGCGCGGTAGGCGAGGCCAAGTTCTTGGAGCACGCGCTCCAGCAGCTCGCGCCATCGATCCTCGGGACAATTACAGCCGTGGCGGACAAAGCAGCCCGCGCGGGCAAAGGCATGCGCGTCCGTACGGGACGCGGCAAGTTCCCCAACACACCCCCAGCGGAGGGATAGATGCCTGCGCAGGTGGAGATCGACATCGCGGCGCGGCTGGCCGGCGCCAGCTTGGGGCTGGTGCTCGCCGCCAACTTGTTCTACGGCCCCCTGCGCGACGAGGGTGGCGCGCCCGACGCGAGCGCCACGGTGTTGCTCACCGGCTCCTACCCTTACGAGCCGGACCTGGGCGGCAGGGGCGCGCCAGACCTCAGGCCGCTGAGCGTGCAGATCAACCTGCGCAGCGCGGCCAACGATTACGAGGGCGGCTCGACCCTGGCGCAGGCCATCATCGAGGCCGTCCACAAGCAAGAAACGGGAGCGGCCAACATATCTTGGCTGATCCAGTCAGCGCCGACCTATCTTGGGCCGGACACAAAAGGCAGACACAGTTGGTCAATCAACGTATTGGCCACGCGCTATGAGTGAGGTGATCTATGGCTAACGCGGGATATTTGGTTGACATCCACACGTCACCTGACGACGTGACGTATACAGCTGTTGGTGGAGCCAACAGCTGTTCGCAGAACTTGAGCCGCGCCCTGTTGGAGGTCACCGAATACGGCGACACCGCGATGAAGCGCATCGCGGGGCTGTTCGACACGCCTGTGACGGTGGCCGGGCACCGACAGTACTCGGACGCCGGTCAGGCCGCCCTGCTGACCGCCTTCTTGGCGGGCACTCCCGTCTGGATGAGGCGTCTGCACAACGGCACCAACGGCTTCAAGGTGCAGTGCTTGGTGGCCTCGTTCAACGAGGGCGGCGGGGTGGGCGAGACGGCGACGTTTGACTGCCAGCTGCAGTCCACGGGCTTGGTGGCGGCGGTCTAAGCGGAGGGCAAGGTCATGGCAACTGCTGGATACAAGGCGCGCGCGCGCATTACGGGTGTGGTCGGAGTGGCCATGACGGATGAGCCGATGAGCGTCGTGGCTGCAAGCAGCGGACTGGTGTTCCGCACCACCGCGGCCACAAAAGATTTCTGGGACCCCCGCGTCGCGGTGGTGGTGGAGGAGGCCAGCGTAGTGGTCCCCAGCGGCTACACCGTCGACTACCTGCTCGGCACCGTGACCTTCGCGGTGGCGCCGGTTGGCGCAGTGACCGTCACCGGATCTTACCTGACCAAGCACTTGATCCCTGCGTGCAAGAGCTACTCGCTCGCGATGAGCGCCAACCTACTCGACAGCACCGTCTTGGGGGATGCGGCGGTAGCGCGCACGACAGGGCTCAAGGACGTGTCCGGCACGCTAGAGCGGCTGGAGAGCGGGCTTGAGGATTACACCACGGGCCTCTCGCTGTGGGACGTGCTGGCTGACGGTGCACCCGTCGGCTTGGAGTTCCGCACGGATGAGGCCGCGACGCGCTGCACGCGCTGCTACGCGCTCATCAACGCCACCAACCTCGCCGGAGGAGTCGCCGACTTGGCGACCTCCTCCGTCACCTTTAGCGGCACGACGTGGGCCAACAGCGCCGACGCCGTCCAGCATGGAGACCCCGCAGCATGAGCGACACCACACTGTCCCTGTTCGACCGCCTCGCCAAGAAGGGCAAGCGCGAGATCCTCGATCTGGACGGCGACAAGGTTGAGATCGTCGAGATGAGCTTCTCCGAGCGCGAGCAGCTCGGCAAGCTGCACAGCCGCAGACAGGGCGAAGATGAGGACAGCCTGAGCTTAGTCTTCATCCGTATGCTGGTCTACAATTGCTGCTATGTGCCTGGCACCAAGGATCGCGTCTTCGCCAGCGCGGCGCAGGTGGGGGATCTGCCTCAAGATGTGGCTGTGCAGCTCGCCGAGCGTGTGCGCGATCTCAACGGACTCAACGCGAGGCCTGTGCTGGAGCCCGATCCTGACGTGGAGGAGGAGATGATCCACGAGCCGACGGACGCTGAAAAAAACGCCTGACGCGCCTTCGGTGGCCCGCAGCGGTGTACGACCTCGCACACCACTGGGGGATTCTGCCGGAGGCGCTGGCGGCGGCGCCCTGTACCCACGTCGACGACATGCTGGCGTTCGCGGACTACGACGCGTCGCGCCGAGCGCGCTGGAAGAAAGACGCGGAGTGGCGCAGCAAGCGCGACCACGAGCGCGCCGACATGAAGCAAGAAAGCAAAGCTCGCGCAATACTTGGCCCGCGCCATACGGAGTAGTAGACCATGGCCTTTAGCCTCAATCTTGGCGCGCTATCGGTCGCGCTCGGTCTGGACGCCGACAAGTTCACCAAGGGCGTCAAAGAGGCCAAGAGCTCTTGGGGCTCGCTCAGGAGCGACCTGGGCTCGCTGGGCAAGGGCTTGGGCGCTGGCGCCGCGCTCGCGGCGGGCGGGGTGGCGCTGGTCGCCAAGGCCGCGATGGATCTTGAGACAGAGCTGACCAAGGCAGCGGCCGTCTCGCAGGGCGGGATGGCGAACTTCGCCGACTTCAAAAAGGCTGCCCTTGACGCCTCAGCGGGCAGCGCCGCGAGCGCCAAGCAGGCCGGCGAGAGTCTGAAGTTCTTGGCCATGGCGGGCTTCTCCGCCAAGGAGGCCATGGTCGCGTTGCCTGACACGATCCGTCTCGCCAGCGCGGCGAGCGTGGACCTCGGGCGCGCCGCTGACATCGCCTCCGACATCCTCACGGGATTCGGCCTCAAGGCGGCCGATCTCTCGCACGCCAACGACGTGTTGGTGCTGGGCTTCACCCGCACCAACACGTCGTTGGAGCTGCTCGCCGAGTCGATGAAGTACGTCGGCCCGGCGGCGCAAAGCTCCGGGCAATCGATCGAGACGATGACCGCCGCCATCGGCCTGATGGGCAACGTAGGCGTCAAGGGCTCGCAGGCGGGCACCTCGCTGCGTATGGCGCTGCTCAGGATGCAGGACCCTCCGAAAAAGGCCAAGGCCGCGCTTGAGGCGCTGGGCGTCCAGATCGTCGACAGCGGCGGAAAGATGCGGGATTTCGTCGACATCATCGGCGACATGGAGCGCGCCCAAAGTAAGTTTGGACAGGCAGACTTCACGTCCAAGATCGGGAAGGTCGTGGGCGTGGAGGCGGTCAGCGGCATCCTCGGGATAATCAACCAGGGAGAGGGCGCCCTGCGCTCCCTGCGTGACGAGATGAGCGCGGCCAAGGGGACCACGGCCGCGCTAGAGGCGCAGATGCTTTCGACCTTCGGCGGTCAGATGCAGCTCGCGCAAGGGAACGTCGAGAACATTTTGAGCACGATCGGCGATGGCTTCTTGCCAGTACTCAAGGAGCTGACAAGCTGGATCACGCAGACGGCCGTCGCGCTGCAGAAGGACAAGAGCGCCCAAGCTGAGTGGAGCAAAGGGCTGACCGAGGGGCTCCACGCCGCTGGCGCGCTGGTCGAGATGTTGGGCCTGATGGGCCAGGTCATGGCTTTTGGTCTCGGGGTGGTCGGAGAGTCGGTGCGCGGCTGGCAGCTGTTGGTCGGCATGATCAATATGATGATCGACGCCTCCGCCGCCTTGACCGTCTACATGCTGACGGGCAGCGAGACGCAGCTGGAGGCTGACCGCAAGGTAATCCACGCGCAGGCCGACAAGCTCATCGCGCTTGGCGAGTTCGGGGACTCACTCGCCAAGACAAGCAAGATCGGCGATCAGTTCGCCGACTCGACAGCCAGGGTCGCGCAGATCCTGAACCGCTCCAAAATCGAGCTCGGCACCACCACCACGGCTGTATTGAGTCAAGAGGAAGCGTGGCAGCGCGCGGCCAAGGCGCTGCGCGAGTACGGCGCCGTCGCGCGCTTCCAGGGGGAGGGCTCCAATTTTGTCGAGAGCCCCCGCTTCCAGCTCTTGGGAAACACAACCCCCAAGTTCGCGGGCAAAGACACCAAAGATCCCGATACAGCGGCTGAAAAAAAAGCGGCAGCGACAGCTGCCAAGCGGCGAGCCGAGGAGGTTGCACAGGCCAAGATCCGAGAGCAGATCGCACAAATGGAGCTGGACGCGCTGCGCGAGCGGTACAGGCTCAGGCAGATCGACACGGAGGCGCAGGCCGCCATCGAGGGGCTAAAGCTGCGCCAGCTGGGGATCGTCGAGCGTGAGCTGGCGGTGGCGCAGATCCTCCTCGATGCCGAGACCAAGAAGGCCGCCGAGCTGGAGCGCCAGACCAAAGAGCTCGAAAAGCAAGAGGCCGCGCGCAAGTCCGCGATCAGCGCGCTGGTGTCCGCCGGCGCGACGGGGGGCAAGGCCAGCGGAACGGGCGGCGTAGAGGCCCCCAAGAAGGCCGCAGTCGACGCGCAAGGCGCTGCCGACTTGAGTCGTAAGGATCTTGTGGACAGCCTGCGCGAGCCGCTCCAGCTGATGGACAGCTTCGCGGACATGTTGGGCGACTTCGGTGGCGGCCTCAAGAAAGTTATTGGGATCGGGAGCGCAGTGCTGGATGGCTTTGCTGAGGGCGGCGCAATGGGCGCGCTGTCGGGTGGCCTGATGGCGCTGGCCACGACGATAATGGCCACCATTGGCCAGTCCAAGGCGTTTCAGGATAACTTAACGGTGCTGGGCGGGCTCTTTGATGGCTTTGATGTGAGCAGTCTAGTTGACAGCTTTTTCGAGTCTTTCCAGCCAGCGATCGGCGCGGTAATTAGTGTGTTTGAATCGTTCGGCGGTGCGGGCTTTGAGGCGTTCTTTGAGTCGCTGGGGCGAGGGATATTCAACGCGGTGAAGGGCGTCCTTCAAGCCTTCCTCTTTATTAAAAAGGTGTTTGCTTACGCCGATTTAGCGATCACCACAGTGACCGCTGGCATCGTTGGAATTGTTAACAATTTGGTCAATAAGGTGGCCGATTGGATTGATAGAGTTCCCGGCTTTGACAGGCCAGACACAGGTTGGATTAATCGATATAATAAAAGCATACAAAAGGAAAAGGACGACGCGGTCAAAGCCCTCGCCGCGATCAATACTCAGCAGGACAATTTAGCTGACCTGACATATGAGAGCGCGCAGGCAATTTATAACGAAAGGCTTGAGCGGGATAAGTCGACTGAGAGCCTCGCGGCGCTGAATGATGAGCTCAAGAACGCACCCGCTGGCTTCAAGCTGGCGCTGGGTCGCTTCCGCGCGCAGGACGGCGCGCGCAGCGGCGGAGGTGCCCAGTACACCACGATCAACGGGGCGCTGCTCATGAGCAGCGACCCCGCCAAGATCCTGAGCGCGATCGAGCGGAATCAGTTTGTGCGCACAGGCTCGACCGCGGCGATCCAGAACACCCAGATCGCCGCGTCTGTGAGGGCAAGGCTATGAGCTTTATGAGTATATCCGGGATCATCATGCCTGTCGCGGCGGGCGGTGCGTCCGAGGGGCGCGACGATCTCAAGACCGAGCTGCGTGCGATTGATGGCGAGTTTCGCCGCGACATTCGGGCAAGCAAGCGGCGCTGGTCGCTGTCGACGCGCGTCGTCCCGCTCAGCGAGGCGAGGGCGCTTCGCAGCTTGGTGATGGGCGAGGGCCACCATTGGGGCTTTGCTGGCGCTTCCAAATACAGCGGCAAAGGGCTGGGCTCGTGGGTGGGAGCGATCGATGTCTTCGCGAGCGGCGGCCCCTTCGGCGGTCGCCTGGTGGTGGCCGGCACCAACCGCACGCTCGCGCTGGGCGCACGCTACGCGACGCGCTGGACGGTGGCGCAGTGGGCGTTTGACGCGGATGAGGGCGCCTACGTCCAGCGCATCCAGACCTCTGATGGTCGCAAATACACGAGCGGCGTGGCGACGCCAGCGGCGAGCTGGGGCCAAGCGCTGTTTGGGGGCGTGTACACCGTCCCCTACGACGGCGTGGCCGGCGTAGGCGCGATCGCTGACCTCGTGATCTTGCCCTACGAGCTCCCGGCCTCTTGGGCTGCGCAGTGGCCGCAAGGGTCCACCTTCTCGCCGCTACCTCGCCTCTCGATGAGCGGTGAGGTGTGCGAGGACGCGTCAGTGTTCGTGGAGGGGCGCGGCGAGCCTGTGATGACGATCGAGCAAGGCGTGTACAGCGGCGTCTACCAGCGCCTCGCCAGCGTCTCATTTGAGCTGGTGGAGGTCTAATGCGCACCGCCACAGCCGCCCAGCAGCTCGCGTGGTCCTCCCCCGGCAGCGTCACGCACGTCCAGGTCAGGATCGCAGACAGCGGAGGCACGATCCGCGACTGGACTGATCTCCTTGGCCAGAATTGGATCGAGTCGGTGAGCTGGGGGGAAACCCAAGACCAGCCAGGGCAGGACGCCACGATCACGCTGATCTGGCGCAGCTATTTCGACAACGCGAGCCCGTGGGTGGCTGCAGGTCAGCGGCTTGAGGGGTATCTCGGCGTGGGCCAGCGCGCCCTGATAGACGTGGCGATCATGCCGGAGGGCATATGGCCTGGTGGCGGCGATTGGATCACGGTCTTTGACGGCCAGATCGACAGCTTCGCGCTCGCGTACCCGACGGGCACGATCCAGTGCCGAGACAGGATCGTCGCGCAGCTCACCGACAGGTGGGTGGAGACAGATACCAAGTACGGCGCAGCGGCCGGGCGCCCCGTTGAGCTCGTGATCGGCGACCTGCTTGCGGCGTGGGGTGGCTCACCCACCCGGGCGCTGTGGACGCCAGAGACGCCGGGCTTTGCGATCACTGAGTACAACCAGCAAGCCGAGCCGATCCTCACCGCCGCTCAGGCGCTCGCGCTGCTGATCGGCTGGGATCTGCGCCCGCGCTTTCGCGCGTCCCTCGGCGCCTATCAGCTCGCGCTGACCGAGCCCGACCGCGTCGGCGGCGCGCCCGTCTACACGATCCCGCTCAACAAAATCATTGAGCTGTCCAGCGTCGGCGTCTCGATCGAAGACATTCGCAACGTGGTGCGCGTCTACTACGCAGACGGCACGCTGACCGCTGGCGGGCAGCTCTCGATCAAGAGTGTGCTCGTCACAAGCGCGGCATCCATCACCAAATACGGCCGGCGTTTCTTCGAGCTGACGGAGGGCTCCTCGAGCGGGATCGACACGAGCGCCGAGGCGACCCGGCTCGCGAACGCGATCCTCTCCGACCTGAGCGACCCCGATGTCACCGCCACCGTGACGGTGCCGCTGCTGTGGTGGCTTGAGCTGGGTGACGAGATCACCATCCCGGCGGATGGCGAGCGCTTTGGGGCGCCGCAGATCCTGGCGATCGTGGGACTGCGTCACAGCGTGCTGGACGGTGCGGCGACCACCACCTATCAGCTCTACGGCAAGCCGCGCACAGGGCGGCGAAACTGGATGGAGCGCGAAGGCCGCAGGGGCGTGGCCCCTGCGTTGCCCCAGATCAAGCCCGCGTCTCAGCTGCCGCCTCACAGCCAAGTCAAGATCGGCGGCGTGCTGGTCGTGGCGGGCTGGCCTGCCACCTCCGGCTTTGCGGCGCTCGAGTTCCACAAGGGCGCGGCCGCCGACTTTGTGCCCACCGCACTCACGCTGGTGCAGCTGGGCAAAGAGCGCTCGCTGTACCTGGGCGATACGCCAGACGTGCTGGCCTACTACAAGACGGTAGTCGTAGACAGCCACGGCAACCGCAGCGACCCGAGCGAGGCCGCGAGCGGGATCGCGGGCTACGTGCCCGCGCCCGCGCTTGCGCCAGCAGCGCGGGCTGTGGTGCAGGTGCGGCGCATCACGACCGCGCAGACGATCAGCTCGCCTGGCGCGCAGACCGTGCAGCTCCAGCAAGAGGACTTTGACCCGGCGAGCGTGTGGACGGCGGCGAGCTACTGGCTGATCCCGCTTGTCGCGGGAATCTACCGCTTTGACCTTGACCTGCTGGTGAGTTTTGACTCTGCGGCCACCTACGAGGTCACGATCGGGAACGACGATCTAGGCGCTGTCTGGAGCAGCGGCACGAGGGCGGCCGTGACCGAGCGCTACCGCGACACGGTGCTGATCGAGCTGTTCGCAGGCGAGAAATACCTGCTCAGGCTGGCGCGGAACGCGGGGTCTGCGTCCGTCGGGATCGGCTCAAAGATGATCATCGAGCCGACCCTGGCGATAGGGCAAGACACCGTGCCGCTGCTGACCACAGCGCCTGTGATCACAGGCACGCTCAGCGTGGGGGACGTGCTGACCTGCTCGACCGGCGCATGGAGCGCCGTGCCGACGGCGACCTATGCCTTCGCGTGGCTGCGAGACGCTGCGAAGATCGTCGGGGCCACATCCGCGACCTACACGCTGGTGCTCGCCGATCAGGGAGCCCTGATCGCGTGCATTGTGGTGGCGACCAACAGGGCCGCCGCCGCTACTGCTGTGGCTGCGCCTGTGGGGGCCATCGAGCCCGCTGCAGAGGCGCCCATCAACACGCTCGCCCCCGCGATCACCGGCACCGTGACGGAGGGGGAGGAGCTCTCCTGCTCTCCGGGCACATGGACCGGCTACCCGGAGCCCACCCTCACCTACCAGTGGCGGCGCGACGCTGCTCCAATCGCAGGCGCGACGGGCACGACCTACACGCTGACGAGCGGCGAGGTGGGGCTAGCGGTCACCTGCGCGGTCGTGGGCGCGAACGCCAGCGGCAGCCCGAACGCGATCAGCAACGTGGTGGGGCCGGTGGCAGCGGCCGACGCTGCGCCGACAAGCACGCTCGCTCCGGCTGTCAGCGGGACGACAGTGGTCGGCGACACCCTGACATGCACCACCGGGACGTGGAGCGGCTCGCCCACGCCCACCTACGCCTACCAGTGGCGGCGCACCGCCGCGCTTGGCTTTGCGGCCATCGTCGGCGAGACGACCGCGACCTACGACCTCGCTGCTGCGGACATCGACACGCTCGTCAGCTGCGTTGTCACGGCGACCAACGCCAGCGGCGACGCCGGACAGGCGAGCAACGCGGTGGGGCCGATCACGTCCGGCGCTGGCAACCGCCTACTCACCGAGGCGGGCGACATCCTGACCACCGAGGCGGGCAACCGTCTCCTCTTGGAGTGATATTATGGCAGACGAGAAGATAAGTGATCTCGCCAGCGCGGGCGCGCTCGACGGGACAGAGACACCGCCGATCGTGCAGGGCAGCTCGACGGTCAAGGTCACGCTAAGTGCGATCTACGCGTGGATCGTGACGCAGCTCGGGCTGCGGCTGCTGCTCGCGGGCGGCGGGACGGGGGAGGTCTTGGCCAAGACCTCCTCGGTCGACTACGAGACCGAGTGGACCAGCGCGGGGCTGGTGCCCCAGCCTGCGGACCCGGCAGACGACGGCAAGGCGCTGCTCGCTAGCGCGGGCGACTACACGTGGCAGACCGTGGCGCTGACCCCCGCTGGCGGCGCGGATCGCTCGATCCAGTACAACGTCA
>Ga0222708_1000108_pt1 | contig 24558 bp, 31 predicted proteins | sample AntAcemetage1576_FD_179806 | JGI IMG/M metagenome (GOLD analysis project Ga0222708, IMG submission 179806) | Saline water microbial communities from Ace Lake, Antarctica - #1576 | ecosystem: Environmental > Aquatic > Non-marine Saline and Alkaline > Saline | place: Antarctica: Ace Lake... | reverse complement strand
GTGAGTTAATCTTGAGAGGCACAAATTTACGAGGGATTTCAACGGCTTTTGCAGGCACAACTGACGAAGCGGTAAGTATATTGCAAGTGTCTCAAAATCAGTTTTTAGATTATACTTTTAATCCAGCTGTTGATAATTATATCTTTTTTGCCGTTAAAGGCAATCTTTCCGACAACTTTAGAAAAACACTTTTTGAAATTAAAATAACCCCTAATTTAGTATAATATGAGAACAAGTAAAAAACACACTTTAGCTTTACCAATAGCTTTAGTATTAACAGTAATTTTAAAAATAACCAATTGGACAGGCTGGAACGATTTACAATACAACGATAAATGGTTTGGTTGGGAATTTCAAACATCAGCCTTTATTCCACAATCGATAATTGTGATTATTTTATCAATTGTATTTTCAGGAATATTTGAGTACTTTCAACAAAAAGGTTTAAAAGAAAAACCTAGCCGAAAAGACACAATAACCGATATAATCGTTTCAACAATTTTCGCTTATTTAGGTTTTTTAATAGCTTATGTTTTATAATAATAAAATAAATAAATAAATAAATTAAATAAATTAAAATGAACACTTTACCAAATTTTATGTTTTTGTCTTTTCTCCATAAAAAGCCACTTTGGTTTGCCATTACTATTCCAACTGTTTCAGCGATTCCAATGGTTGTTGATTTTATTGCTTTATGCTATATTTTGCTAATAATGTTTTTTTTAGATTTAATAACGGGAATTTTAGGCAGTTATTTTGAATGGAAAAAATCAAATTCAAATGATTTATGGTTTTTTGGTAAAGGTGAGGGTTTTTCATCAAGAAAAGCAAAAGGTTCAATAATTAAAGCCTTAACCTACATTGGCTTACCTTACTTGATTATGCAATTTCAAACGATTTTGGCAATTAAGAATGTAAAATATGAAACCTTTTCAGATAGTGAATTTGAACTAGCAAGTGTTTGTGTTATTTTATTTTGTTTAATTGAGGGTTTTTCAATTTTTCACGAGAACTTACCTAAATGTGGCTTCAACATATGGGACCACGTTAAAAAATTAATAGATTTTTATAAAAAAGTAAAAACAGAAATTAAATAATAATAATTATGGTAACATCAGCGGCAGCTTTAAAAAAATACGGAGACCCAAATTTATTGGCAACCCAAAACAAACATTTTCAACTTTGGATAGTTGAAAACGATATAATTGAATCGTTTAAACACGTTAGATTTTCTGCTTTAGGAAGTATTGGATTTCCAAAAAGAATATTCGTCAACAAAGATATGCTTAACCCGTTAAGGAATGCACTTAGAACAATCATTTGCCGAGGACTAACTAAAGAGTTAAAAACTTGGGATGGCGTATTTGTTATAAGAAATAAACGAGCACTAGCATCATTGAGCTTACATAGTTGGGCCATTGCTGTTGATGTAAACCAAGCAGAAAATCAATTAAATATGGTCCCAAAATTATCACCGCAATTTGTTAAATGTTTTACAGATTGCGGTTTTGAATGGGGCGGAGTTTGGAAAAGAAAAGACGGAATGCATTTTCAATTGTCAAAAATATAATAAATAAAACCCCTCGTAAAATTTTAAGAGGGGTTTTATTATCTATATTTGTGTAATAATTTTTTGTCAGTTATACTAGGTTTTCTATCATTTCCATTTTTTTATTTAATTCATTTAATATATTTACTTTGGTCCATCTGTTATAACCGTCCAAAGGCTCTATGATTAAAGAACTACCGTTAGCTGGTGTTAGTGTTAAGTCTTCAAAAATATCACCACAAGTGAAGTGTATAGCATTATCAATTGAACAGTCTTTTATCCATTCCGCATTTGTATTTTTTAAGATTCTTTTAGCTTCTTTAATTTTAGCTATTCCATTTTGTGTGTAATTTTCCATTTTGTGTTTTGTTTTGTTTTATTTTATTTTTATTTATACAAAGGTACTATTTTATTTATCTATTTGCAACCTTTATTATAATTATCTCAAAGTTTTGAAAAAGTCATATTTAATATGTTAAATATATGTTAACTTTTTATTTATTTTAAATTTGTTTATAATATTCTTCTATTACAATTTCTTTATTTGCTTGATAATCAATAGGTTTTAGTTGATTTAGCAAAACTTTTAAATCCTTTATGTCGGTAGGGCAAAAGCCCTTGCAACTTTTGCCTCTAAATTCTGAACTTGATATTAGCTCTTCTGCCGCATCCAATTCATCTATCTGTACCAATCTACCATTCTTATAACTTGCGTAGGTTAAACGCAAGTTATGTGGCTGAAACGGCAATTTAATGATTATGATATATGGCTCCGCTTTCAATTTCTTATCTTTTTCTATGTTTGCTCGTTTTAAAACAATTAATTGGTTATTCATAATTATTCGGTTATTAAATTTTCAATTGTTTTATTTAATTCACTATAAGTGGTTATTTCGCCTTGATTAACTAATTCGATTATGTAATTGAAAATTTGCAAATTTTTATTTGTATATTTTGTATTTAATTTAATGTACTGCGTTAATTCTGCAATTGATGGCTTTTCTGACTTTTCTGACTTTTTATCAATAGCAGCATCTAAAATAGATTCAAGAGTTTCTTTAGCTTCATCTACTTTAGATGCTGCTATTACAATTGGTTTAACTACCAAGTTATCAATTGAATCTATTACTTGGTTTTTATTACTTCTGTTTGAAATTCTTAAAATAATATCTTCAATCGATTCTTCTGGTTCTTCTGTTTCTGTTTCTGTTTTAAAATTGAGTGACTCTTCTACTATAGGTTCTACTATCTCTTCTACAATAGGTTGTGTTGATGCCGTTGTGTTGATAACTACTTCTTCAAGTGTTAACCTTGATTTAACTTTATAAATTATTAAATCAATATCAACAAATATAGTTGAAGAGGAACCACCGCCATTGCCGTTATAATTAGAGGTAACGTTTGTGGTTATATATTTTTTATTCTTCAAAATTGAAATAGCATTTTTAATACTCTGTTTTTCAGCACCCAAAATACTTGCAATATCTGTATGATTTAGATAAAAAGATTTTCCGTTTTCTTGATAAGAGAGTATTAATTCGACTAATTCTCTCTGTTTAAATGTGATATCTAAAAAGTTTAAAAATGGATATGATTTAATAAACCCAATTTTATTTACTTCAGACTGAAATTTTTCCATTTTTCCAATTTTTCTTTCCGTTTCCATTATTATATTAACTCTAATTTATCTACAATTTTGTAGTTATTGTTTTGGTATTTAAAATTACCTTCTTCATCAGCACCTTTATATACCCAGACGATAGTACAACCTATTTCATCTGCCAATAGAATTTTAGTTGGCGCTTCTTTAATTAATACCTCGTTCTGAAAAAGTTGGTACCTGTTTGGTTTTGTTTTTTTAATCATTTTTTCTTTTTTTTTAAAATTTGTTATTGTTAGTTTATTATAAATATACAACATCTCTTGTAAAAGTAAATTTATTTTATTAGAATAGTGTTATTTATAATCATTCTAAATAAGGAATACTGTTGAAGGGTTGTTTTTGTTGGTATTTATCTCTTATTTAGAATCATTATAAATAGTGATATTAGTTAGAAAATTTATAATAATAGTATTATTTGAATGGCTCTTTTACCCTGCTGTTATATTGAATAGTGTTTTGACCTATAATTAAATGAGTACCTCACCGTACTCGAGTGAGTACCTCACCGTACTCGAGTGAGTACCTCACCGTACTCGAGTGAGTACCTCACCGTACTCGAGTGAGTACCTCACCGTACTCGAGTGAGTACCTCATTATAAGAATATATAATAATAAAAATAAGAAGAATAATAAGAATAGAAATAAGAATAGAAAATAATAAGAATAGAAAATAATAATATATAGAAAAATTAATAAAATATTATATATATAGAAAAATTTTCAATTGAATATTTTATTTTTTAAAATTAATTAAACAATCATTCAATTAACCGTAGGTATTATTTATTTTACTTTCAATAAACTATAATAGCAAAGTTATATATTTTTGTAATTAAATTTAAATAGATAAGCTTAAAATTGAAATATTTATATTGTATTCAATATAAATATTAAATTATTTATGTCATATCTTCAACCTAAGACATTTTAAATAAAAAACTATATCAACATATTAAAATTATAATATAGTTTATTAGATAAGCTTAAAATTGATATATTATATTTTTAATTATTTAAACAAAGAAATACTTCAATATAAATATTGAATACAATGTAAATATTAAATTATTTATGTCATATCTTCAACCTAAGACATTTTAAATAAAAAACTATATCAACATATTAAAATTATATTATAGTTCGTTAGAACTCATTATAATAAGTAATAAATAAAAAACACTTTCAACTTAATCAAATTGCGAAGCAACATATTTCAAGTTAATATTTTTATTTCAACCTAAAGGAATAAACCTACCAATTTAATAATTTAAATACCTAAAGGAAGTACCAGCCGTTGATACTTTTTAAGTGATTTAAGCATTTATAAAGTTAAAACAATATCAATTGTTATTTGATTTTAAATAAAAAACTATATCAAAAAAAGTATAACATAAATCACAAACGAACATAGGGCGTTCTACGCCCCAGTTCTTTAAAAAAGTAGACTCAGCGTTAGCTAAACTATTTAAAGAAGGTTAAATAGCTCCTAAGCTATCCTATTTCATTATTTTAGTCTACAACCAAGTTTTTTTCTTTTTATTTTTCAATACTATGTTTTTTTTGATTTTATGTTATATTTATATATAAAGTAAAATCAAAAATATGAAAGAGCCAAATACTAATATTGCTACCGCAATAAAATTTATTAAAAACTATAAGAAATTTTTTAAACTAGACGAAGATGACATACAAGACATTCTAATTAAATTTATAATTGGCTACAATCAAGAACAAAGTGCTGTTAGTACATTCTTAGTTTTGCTTATAAATAACCACAACAGCAGTAAATGGAAAAAAGCAGCAACAAAAAAACATTCACATATAAGTATTAAATTAGATAAGGTGATAGAAGATGATGACGCAGAATGGTTACAAGCTATGATAGCTAACGATGACCATTTACAACCAGATATTGACGAAGATAAACAAGTTATAAAGGACAAAATAACCAAAGCAATGTCAACACTAAAAGAAAATGAACAATATGTGCTAAATAAAATATACTTCGACGAAATAACAACCAATGAAATAGCAACACAAATGGGTTGCAAACGCCAATGGGTATCAGCGGTTCACAAGCGAGCACTAAAAAAATTAAATAAATTTTTCACAAATATTTGACTTTTTCAATTTATCTTTATATTTATTAATATAACAATAAAATAAATATAAATATTATGTCGATTAAATTAGCAGATTTGCAAACAACAACAAAGTATCAAGAAATGGATGATGATGGCCGTTTAAAGTTTCAAGGTTTTTGCATTGGAAATCCTTGGTGCAAGTTTGAGCGAAAATCAAAAGATGAATATTCACCTTGGGATGTAAGTTACTACAGTGGCAACACACTGTGCATAGGTGAGATTAAAGACCGCAAAGAGACTTATGATAGGTATGAGGATTGGATGCTTGAAATAAAGAAGCTAATAAGCTTAAAAGAGGTCAGAACAAAAACACTCGCCAGAAACCCTAACATAAATGTAGTTATACATTATATAAACATAACTGAAGATGATGAAATAATGATATGGGACATAACTAACCTAACTGAAGAATCTTCATTATCAATGCTTCTGCCCACAACAACGGCAGAAGACAACGGAACAAAAGAAAAAGACGTAACTTTTTTAAATAATAAATTAACAATAATTAACACTAAAACAAGAATATAAAACAAGAATATGAACAAAGAACAAAAAAAGTTTGCGGAATGGTTAACAATTTTCGCACAAACAGATTTAAATGAAATAGTGGAAGACCTAAAAACTGAACTATTTTTTGATATGCTAACTATTAAACTTTCACCTATATCAAAAAATACAACAAGACACATTGAATATGTTAGCAAATATGGTTTAATACTGTACTTTCTAGAAAAAAGAGAAGCTTTTGAAGCTTGTACAGAAATAAAAGATATGTTCATTACATTAATGGTAATGGGGGCCAACCAAAATAAAGAAATTATTGAAATTTTATTGGCCCAATCAATATCAATTTATTACAAAAATAAAGTAACACAAATATAAAAATTATGAAATTTATAAATTTAACAATGCTCAACGAAAATAAAATAATAGTAAATTTAGACAAGTTAAAGACAATTTACGTAAACGCTGCAAATCAAACAATAATCCACTTTGGAAAAGATGATAGTTGCCCCGTGAAAGAATCACAAGAAGAGATTAGTGCTATAATAGAATTACTAGAATTAATAGATAAATTAAAGAAATAATGAATAAAAAACTATTTTATACCACCTACCTAACCTATTTTAGGACAATTGCTACAGATGAAGAATTAGCAATTTTAACCGATGAATGTATATTAAATTTTACCATAGGAGATAAAGTACACAGTATGAGCTACGGAGAGGTCAAGAAAAAATCACAGAAAGAAATAGAGAAATATAATGCAAATTACAAATAAAAAGTATGCCGAATACAGAAAAATGGCCAGTAGCTTTTACCAGGACCCCACCAACACAGAGATAGATGAACTGTTAAGCGATGCTTTATTAAATGTGTTAGAAGAATTTAATAAAAACCCTAATAAAATAGTTGCAAATATAGATGGTTATGTGTTTATCACAATAAAACACGCATTCTGGCTAAAAAAACTTAAAATTAAAAGAAAATTAGCAAAAGAAGTAGATTATTCAATTGATAAACCATTTAATTATGATGAAGAAGAATTTGATGAATCAATAAACCAATTGGAACGTACATATGAAGATTATGAAACAGAAAATGAAGAAGATAGATTAAAAAAAATAAAATTTATTGAAGATTTTAACCTTAGTTGTTTTGAAAAAAAACTAATTAAAGCCTATTTTTATGATGGAATGACATATCAAGCGATTCAAGATAAAACAAACATAATCCGACAAACAATTTGGCATAAAATTAAATCAATTAAAATTCAAATAAAACAACAATACGAATTACAAAATAAAAAATAATAAAAACAAAAAAAAACAACAATATGATTTATAACGATAAAGAATACAATTTCAAAGAAGAAAATTGGTATGGGGTTAATAAGAACGGTAAAGATTATAAAATAACACAGGTTAAACTAATTGATGAATTAAACACAGTCTTTTTAGACGATAAAGACAGAAGAGAGGGTAATATCAACGGATTAGGTGATTTGATTTCACGGGTTACATCAATATTAGGTTTTGAAGAGTGTGAGGGATGTGCTAGAAGAAAAAGAATATTAAACGAGTTTCCATTTTTGAAAAAAGATTTAAGACAATTAACAGAAGAAGAAGAAGAGTTAATGGACAGAGTAATAGCAGAAAGCCTTGTTGTAACAAAAGACGTAGATGACCTATTTAAATTATATAATAGTATGTTTGGCACTAAATTGGAACGATGCAATTGCCCAGGATTAGTCAGAACTATGATTAAACGCTTAATAGTAGTTCGCAATAACAAATAAAAAAAAAGTCTCTTTATTATATGAAAAAAACAAATAAACCAGGACAACCAACTTTATATAAGGTGGAATATAATGAACAAGTTTACAAGCTTTGTTTGCTAGGGGCGACTGACAAAAACATAGCAAGCTTTTTTGACGTAGATATATCAACTATAAATAATTGGAAGTTAGCACATCCAAAATTCTTCGATTCCATCAAGAGTGGAAAAATTCACGCAGATATGGAAGTAGCTAATTCATTATATAAAGGAGCAAGCGATAGAGTAATTACGACCTTAATCCCAATCAAACTAAAAGAGGTTAGTTGGGAAAATGGAAATAAGATAGAAAAGGAAAGAATTGAAATGGTCGAAGAAACAAAGATTATTCAAGGTGATTTTAGAAACCAACAATTTTGGTTAAGAAACAGAAAAGCAGAAAGTTGGAAAGAAAAAACAGAAGTAGAACAAAAGAATATTGATATTACTTGGGTCGAAGAGACTATAAATAAGGATGATAATAAATAAATAAATACCATACGTGATATTAACTCATAAGCAACGAGAAGCTTTAGATATTTTAGAAGATTCCACCACTACTGAATTTATATTTGGTGGTGGTGCTGGTGGTGCTAAATCCTTATTAGGTTGCTATTGGTTGCTAAAAAACTCACTAAAATATCCTGGCACAAGATGGCTGATGGGTCGTTCTAAATTAAAGACCCTAAAAGAAACAACCCTAAATACCTTTTTAGAAGTTTGTCAAATGCAAGGGGTAAAACCAGATATACATTTTAAAATTAATCATCAGAGCAATATAATCACATTATATAACGGAACTGAAATATTAATGAAAGATTTATTTTTTTATCCATCAGATAAGAACTTTGATGAATTAGGTTCGTTGGAAATATCAGGCGCTTTTATAGACGAATGTAATCAATTAGTAAGCCTTGCTTGGAGTGTTGTTAAATCCCGAATCAGATATAAGTTAGAAGAATACAATTTGAAAGGTGTCATTTTTGGAACTTGCAATCCATCCAAAGGTTTTGTTTATGCAGATTTTTATAAACCAGAAAAGAACGGCTCAATTTTACCAGGAAGAAGGTTTATCGCCTCATTGGCAAAGGATAATCCATATCTACCAAAAAAGTATATTGACAATTTGAATTCGCTACCTAAAAACTTAAGAGATAGATTATATTTAGGGTTGTGGGAAACAGATGACGACCCAACCAGTTTAATTGATTATGAAAATATTGAAAATTTATTTTCAAATATATTTAACATTAACCTTCTGGCCCCAACTTATATTACGGTTGACCCCGCAAGATATGGAAAAGATAAAGCAGTAATAATTGTTTGGCGAGGTTTAGAAGTAATTGAAATATTCACTTATGCCAAAAGCTCTATAACTACCTTAAACACAGCTATTATAGCGTTACGAGTTAAGCACAATGTATCTTTAACCCGAGTAATAGTTGATGATGATGGAGTTGGTGGTGGATTAACAGATATGTTAAAATGTATTGGTTTTGTAAATAATTCAAAAGCACTAAATAATGAAAATTATCAGAATCTTAAAACACAATGCTACTATAAACTTGCAGAAATGACCCAATCAAATAGCCTATATATTTCAGCTGCAATCTCAGCTGCACAAAAAGAAGAAATAATAGAAGAATTTGAACAAATTAAAGCATCGGATTTGGATAAAGATGGTAAATTGAAAATACAAAATAAGGAAACTACCAAAAGTATGTTGAACCGAAGCCCCGATTATTCGGACGCTATTATGTTGAGAATGTACTTTGAGGTTGGAATAATAAGAACAAGATTAACAATAAGATAAAGAGTACTCTTTATAATAAACCAAAATACTATGACAGAATTTTATGACGTTATTCAATTAGTTAAAGATAGATTAAGTGCTAATCCAATGGTACATACAGTTATCTTTGCACTATCAGAAGCAAGTGACTTACAGAAGAAGAACATATACCCTTTATGCTATATCAACCCTATTCAAGCACCATATACAAATGGTACTACTGTTATATTTGAATTACAAATAGGGGCCCTAACGCAAAGGGATATGAGAAAAGAAGAAACAACAACTAAATTTGAGGGCAATGATAATGCTTTGTATAATTTAAATACAACATTTTTCATACTAAATGATTTAATGACGTATTTGAAGTTGCAAAATAATGAATTTGATATTGAATTGACAGGAGTATCAGCGGCAACGCCATTATTTATGAGTGGGTTAAATACTTTAGATGGTTGGAGCATCAATATTAGTTTAGAAATGGCAAATGGCAATATAGAAGTTTGTTAATGAAAAAGTCATTAGAAAAATTTAAGGAGCGATATGAAGCATATTTAAAAACGAATGCCCCTAAAAGCTCAGGTACCCTAAAAAATTCTATAAGTGGTATAGTCGACGGTGATGGCGTAGCTTTTGAAATGTTAGAATATGCAAACTTTGTCGAAAGAGGAATTAACGGCACAGAAAGAGGGGTAGGCAGCCCTTATAGCTTTAATAAAAAGAAGCCACCTATTAGTTCGCTAATAGGATATAGTGCATCGGTTGGGATTAACCCTTATGCACTACAAAATTCACTATTTAAAAAAGGTATAAAACCTCAGCCATTTTTACAGGGCGATGGCACTTTAGATAAAGAAATAAATACATTAGGTGATAATATAATAGAAGAATTGTGGGAAAAATTAGCAAAAAATGAGAAAATTAACAATTAACGTAGACCATATTGACCCAAGAAGTGGAGACCAATTTGGATTTGAAATAATTAATAACGGTGTACCTTTAACATTTACAGATGGTGGGGTGACAACCTCAAGCTATCAAAAAACTTTTGTCGATGATGATATAGTTGTAAGCAATATAGAAAGGATAGCGCTGGTAAATACAGCCCTAGCAATAAGCGATGTTTTAAAAGATTTAAATGGGAATGTATTAGCGATTGAAACAAGACCCGATGGCAAGATTGTTATAGGTGGTGATTTCACCACGTATGATAATGAAGTTTCAGAAAGAATTATTATATTAAACCCAGATTATACAGTGTACAGAAGATACCCTTTAGGCCAAGGAGCAAATGCAGTGGTGAGAGCTGTTAAGTCTTTGCCAAATAATGTAGTAGTTTTTGGTGGTGACTTTACAACATTCAACGGTGTGTTAACCAATAGGTTAGCTCAAATCAATCCTTTAGGTAACTTCGTTGCATCATTCACAAATACTATAATGGCAGCAGGTCAAGCCCCAGGATTTAGTGCATCTGTAACAGCTATTGAAGTGGACGGTTTAAACTTATATATAGGTGGAGCATTTTTAGCAGCATTGAATACGAGTGTTAAGAGAATAATCAGCTTAAACTTTTCAGGTAGTATAAATTCAAACTTTAATAGTGGTACAGGATTCAGCCAAATAGTGGATAAAATATTAAATGTTAGCGGTGGTTTAATAGTTGTAGGTGCTTTCTTATCTTATAAAGGAGTAACGACTAATAGAGCAGTTAAAATTAACACAAGTGGTACAGCTTTAATTAACTTTACTGTAGGTTTTAACGCAAGAGTTTTAACCGTTGCCGAAACAAGTACAGGTTTATTATATTTTGGTGGTGACTTTACAACATACAATGGAAACGCAGTTGGTAGAGTCGTTAGAACACTTTCAACAGGCGTATTTGATGGTAATGTATTCGGGCTAGGATTTACAACAGGTGGTGACTATGTTTTGGACATCAAAATTAAACCAAATGGTACTTTTGTTTTTGTGGGAAAACTAACTGAATTAAATGAATCCCCAGTTTTTAATAATGTATTCACAGATTTAACAACACATACAAGCTTAGAATTTAACAATATCATTTTTGTGGCTAATGCAAAATCAAACGATGTTATTTTAGGTGGAGCATTTACGCAATTTCAAGAGGGGGGCGTTGCAACACAAACTTTAACAACTATACCCCTAGCAGATGATATTTTAGTTAATTTTGGTGTAGGTGTTAATAGTTCAGGAATTATATACGATTCTATAATACATAATGATAAATTATATATTGTTGGAAGTTTCACAAGTTATGATGATATAGGAGCTAATAGAATAATTTCTTTAAATTTAGATGGTACAATAAATACGGATTTTCTATATGGTACAGGTTTTAATAGTGATATAATGACTATAGAAATACATAATGATAAACTATATGTTGGAGGCTTTTTCACAAGTTATGATGGTGTAGAAGCTAATAGAATAATCTCATTAAATTTAGACGGTACTAGAAATACGGCTTTTGTGATGGGTAGTGGTGTAACTGGTAGTTTGACTTCTGTGAGAAATATAACAGTACATAATGATAAACTATATGTTGGAGGTTCTTTCACAAGTTATGATGGTATAGGAGCTAATAGAATAATTTCTTTAAATTTAGACGGTACTAGAAATACAGCTTTTCTATATGGTACAGGTTTTAATAGTGCAGTATTAAAAATAGAAATATATAATGATAAATTATATGTTGGAGGTTCTTTCACAAGTTATGATGGTATAGGAGCTAATAGAATAATTTCTTTAAATTTAGATGGTACTAGAAATACGGCTTTTGTGATGGGTAGTGGTTTTAATGATAGAGTATCAAAAATAGAAATATATAATGATAAATTATATGTTGGAGGTTCTTTCACAAGTTATGATGGTTTAGGAGCTAATAGAATAATTTCTTTAAATTTAGATGGTACAATAAATACGGCTTTTCTATATGGTACAGGTTTTGATAATGAAATAAGTGATATAGAAATAATTGAGATAGAAATATATAATGATAAACTATATGTTGGAGGCTATTTCACAAGTTATGATGGTATAGGAGCTAATAGAATAATTTCTTTAAATTTAGACGGTACTAGAAATACAGCTTTTGTGATGGGTAGTGGTATACCTAATTTATTTATTTTTGTGAGAAATATAACAGTATATAATGATAAATTATATATTATTGGAGGTCCTTGGACACTTTATAATAATATATCCGTTCCAAGAGGAATATTTTTACTAAATACAGATGGTACATTGGCAAACAGCCTAGTAAATTTACAACAAACTGTACAAAACACATTTGATAACTTTATGTTATTTCACGATTTAGCCTCTTTAACTCACTCAATTGATGGCAATGTAGTTACAGTTGAATATGAGTTTGAAGATGAACAAATTGTTTTACAAAGCGTTTACGACACACCCGACCACGTTGAAATTACATCTATAAATGAATCATTATTGATAACAGATATAGTCGATGAAATAGTAGTTAGAAGCCCTCACTTTATAAAAGCTAATGAAACAGATTTTGATAGTGTTACTTTTGATATACGAATCTTTGAGGGCAATTTATTTGATGCAGATACATTCCCTATTTTGTATTCAAAAACAAAACAAAAAGTTAATAATTTACAGGATACGATTTTTATAAACGTTAGTAATTTATGTAAGGAAGACTTAGAATTCAGCGCAAATGAATTTCTAAACCAAGATTTACTTATAGCTAAACCATTATCACCTAACGTTAGTAAGTGGGTAAAGGTTAATTATGAAACTTTTTTAGCAGATGTTAGTGTAGCTACCTACGTGAAGAATTTATATGTTACCGACGGTTATTTAAATCCTATTGAAGAGCAAAATCTACCTCAAATATTAATGACGGGCGACAAGAGATATATTAACAGAAATCAAATTCAAAGAGTTTACTTTCAAGCTAATAGATTAATCAGCGCAACACAAGTTAAAAACTTTCAAGAGAATTTACCTATAACTTTTAATATAGATATCACACAAAACACCAACTTCATACAAAGCTTTAGAGTTGATTTAACAGGCGTAAATAAACTTGTTAGATATTTATTCTTATATGAGGATGTATTTGGGGGGGAATTTCAAAAAGTCGTTACATTTGAGGTATATGACGAATGTAAATACCCCGTTAATTCTTTGGTTTATAAAAACAAGTGGGGAGTAGCAGAATCTTTACCCGTCACTAAAAAGGTAATTAGACAATTGGAGAAAGAATCACAAAAATTTAACAGAAGTATTGTTGATTTCAATGGTAATTTTAACAATACTAGACACACAACAAAACAGTTCAACTCAACGGGTAAGATTAAATACACAATTAACACTAATTTTCTACCTGAATATATGAATACAGCAATTGAAGAGATGTTTTTTAGTGAAGAAATTTGGTTATTAACAGAAAATAATGAAATGATACCTATAACTTTAGACAATACATCGCAGACATTTAAGACAAGTAATAATGATGGATTAATTCAATACACATTTGAAGTTACAGAAAGCCATAATAGAGTAAAAAACATTTTATAATGAAAATAAAATTATATATTGATAACATTAGCTCACCTAATCTACCTTTTAATGGTGAACAGATTGATTTATTTGAAGATGAAGCGGTTAATGTTGTAAATAAAATCAACGATATCGAGAAATTATCAAGCATTTTCAGTGATTTTTCGCTATCATTTACAGTACCAGCAACCCCAAGTAATAATAGAAAATTTAAGCACTATTATGATTTAGATATCGATAATACTTTTGACGCTAATGTAAGGGTTAATGCAATTTTAGAAATAGATACCTTTACTTTTAAAATTGGACAGCTACAATTGGAATCCGTTGAAATAAAGGATAGCGTGCCAGATAACTACAAGATTGGATTCTATTCAAAAGTGAGTCAATTAAGCGATTTATTTGGAAACGACACAATTGATTTATTAGAGTTTGATTTAGTGGGTTCAAGTTTAGTTAAAAATAGAAGTAATTTTAGCCAATTTGATTTTCCTTATAATCAAACTAATCTATTAAAAACTATCAACGATAACAGTTATTTGGATAATAATTTAATTACACCGTTGATAGCTTACGCAAATAGGGATTGGAATTATGGTACAGCAGATGCAACCGACATTTCATTGGGACCAACAGCTATATTAAATAAAGAATTAAAATCAGCTTTAAAAGTTATTAACATATTTAATGCAATTGAAGAAAAATACGGTATTACATTTTCAAGACAAATTCTAGATTCCAGAATGTTTCAAAAGTTGTTTATAGCTCTTAAAACTAGTGATGATAATTTTACAGAGAGACAGTTAATAGTAAATGATGCGTTACCAAACAATTTAACAAGTGTAGGTTATAATTATGCTACTAATGTCTGGACATTTCAAGATACAGACCACCTATGGCATAATTATAAAATAGATATTACAACTTTAACAGTTAATATACCATACCGATTAATTATAAAGGATAACGGAAATACTATTAAAACAATAGATTTTGATGGAGGGGATGGTACATCAACACTTCTTTATATTGGCGCTTTAGATTCACCTACCCCAACAACTAGAAATTTAACGTTTCATATTTCATCACCTCCCGCATTTATCTTTAGTTTTATTTTAAGGTTAGGATATAGAGATGACCCTTTTACTATAACATTGCCAAATGATTCAGGTGAGGGGTTCAATTACAGCGTCAGTGATAACTTACCAAAGATTAAAGTTTTAGATTTTTTACAGGGGGTGATGAAACTTTTTAAATTGGTAATTCAACCTATAACTAATAATGATTTTTATCTAAATACTATAGATAATTTCTATTTAGGTGGTAAAATTATTGATATCACCGCTTTTGTAGACCAATCAAGTATTCTGGTAAAAAGACCCGATATATTTTCGGATGTAGATTTTAAATTTGAGGCAACGGAAAATGTATTGGGTAAAAAGTTTAAAGACGTTAATTTAAATAATATTGGTTATGGTGATTTAAGTAGTACAAAAAAAATAAGTGATAAAAAAGAATTAGTAATAAAAGTGCCATTTGAAAATATGTTATTTGAAAGACTTTTTGATGCTAGTATACCAGAATCAGATGGTATTGACCCTACCTTAAATATCTTAATTGGACAAGCATCTAAACTTACTAGTGATGGTATAACATTAGAAGAAAATAAAACTATGAAACCTATATTATTTTTTTTTAATGGCATTCAAGATATTACAGATAATCCGCTAAGCTTTAAATTTAACAATGGTACACCCACAACATTGAATAGCTATAAGTTAGTAAGTAACACCGATAACAGTGTTTTCAACGATGTGACAACCAGCTTAAATTTTGGACAAGAATTTGACCCGTGGCATCAAAGAGAGGTTAGCAAAAGCTTATTCTTCAACTTTTGGAAAGGATGGTTTGATACAATATATAATATCAAGCAAAGAAAGGTAGAATGTAAGGCAGTTTTGCCAAGTAGAATTATTGAAGATATAAAATTGAATGACAGATTGGTAATTGTAGACCAAAGATTTAAAATAAACGATTATAAAATTAACATTGTAACAGGCGACGCAGACCTAAACCTATTTAAAGATATTTACTAATGAGAAAAATGACAATTAAGGATTCATACGCTATCAAGAAAATAGCCGAGACACACGAAAATAATGAGTTAGAGGCTAATAGAGCCTTTATTAAGCAGTTTAATTTGGAGCATTTAACTTTGGATGAATTGGAAGCTTTTTTAAAACCCTACAATGAACAAGTACCAGTGTTCACCCAAAGGTTTATACATAAGGGAACAGAATATGGATTTATACCTAATTTAGACGATATTACAGCGGGTGAATGGATTGATATTGAGAATTTACAAAATGATGAAACGTTAATCCACGAGCTAATGAGTATTTTATACCGACCTATTAGTGGAAAATTTAGAAAACTATATCATATAGAAAAGTATGAGGGTTCAAACGACCACTTTTTAGACCTACCGTACGAGTATTATTTAGGAATGCTGGTTTTTTTTTACCATTTAAACAACGAGTTATTGAGCAGTTTAAATATGTCTATAAAGTAAATGAAATTGAAGAGGGCCATAAACAAGAAGATTTTTCAGGTGGTGAAGAACAAGGTTTTTCGGAAGAATTTGGATGGTATCAAATGTTGTTTGTCGCATCAAATGAAAACTACCTACTGATTAATGCCGTTACAGAATCCCCCGCTTTAGAATTTTTAACTTTCATCAACTTTTATATTAGAAAAACAGAATTGGATAATCAAAAAATAGCTAAAAAATGATAACAAAAACAATAGAATACTTAAAAGAACATAAAGGTAAACAAACACCCTTTATAAAAATAGCAAAAGGAATAAACGAAATGCCGAAATGGCTTAAAATATTAACAAATGGCAGATAAAATTAAAAAGATTTTAGAAATTGGTATAGACGATAACGCATCAGCGGGTATAAATAAGATTGATAACAACCTTGAACAAGTTGATGATAACTTAAAAAAAGTAGCACAAAGCACTGATAATTTAACTAGTAGCCAAAGCTCTAACACTCAAGGTGTTTTAGATAATGGTGGAGCGATGGGAATTCTTAATACACTTACCAATGGTTATGCTCAGATTTTAAAAGATTCGGTTGAAGCTAGTGCTTTATTTGGTAAAGAGGGTAAAATATTAACGGGAATACAGACCGTTTATGCTGGTGTTGTAGGTACATCAACAGGGGCGATGAAAGGTTTTAGAATTGCCTTGGCATTAACGGGGGTTGGATTATTGGTAATTGGCTTAGGATTGCTTATAGCTAATTTTGATAAAGTAACAGCTTTCGTATCAAAAAGTATTGATAAATTTAAAGGTTTAGGCGAGGGTACTAAATTTTTAATAAGTGTAATGTTTCCGTTGATAGGTGTTATTAGGGGTGTTGTTTCAGCGTTAGAATTCTTTGGAATTATAGACGATGACATTACTAAACAAGCAGCAATAAATGCAGAAAAACGTATAAAAGCCCTTAATAAAGAAGAGCAATCTATAACTGAAAAGTATGACAGTGAGATTAGATTAGCAAAAGCGGCTGGTAAATCAACGGTTCAATTAGAAAAGGCTAAAAGGGATGCAATATTATTAACACTACAATCATTAAACGATGCCGAAAGAGCTAGAATTAAAAGTGGTGAGGCTACCGAGGAAGAAATTACTAGATGGAATGATAGACAGAAACAAATCAAAGGTATTGTTTTAGATGGTAAAGTTGCAAATGTTGAAATTGAAACAGATAGAGTTAACAGATTAGCCGCAATACAGAAAAAAGCAGATGAAGACGCAGTAAAAGCAAGAGACAAATTTAACGCAGAAGCTAAAAAAGCAAGAGAAGATGAAGCTAAACGTCAATTCGATGCGGCTGTTGCGGGTGCAGATGCGGGCAGAAAGTTTGAAGATGAGCAAAAGGAAAAAGCTAAAGAAAATAGAGTTATTGAGGAAGAAGAAGAGCAAGAAAGATTAGACTCTATAGTTGCAAAAGACACGAAGGTATTTTTTGATAAGAGAAAACAAGATGAAGAGGACTTAGCATTTCAAATAAGAAAGGATGAAGCAATCGCAGGCTCCCAACAAAATCTATCAAATATAATTAACAACATCCAAAGCACTAATTTAGCGAAAACTAAAACAGGTCAAGCTATATCAAAAGCTATAGCGTTAACTCAAATTGGTATAGATAGTGCAGTTGCGATAAGTAAGGCAAGTACGTTGGCTAATGCAGAAGGTGTTGCGGCTCAATTAGCATTTCCATTGTTACCAGGTGCGGGAACAGTTGCAAGGGTTATTTCATATGCATCAACAGCGACTCAAGTGGTTTCAAACATATCAAGAGCTAAATCTTTACTCTCAGGTGGTGGTGGAACAGGTGGAGGTCTTGGTGGTAGCGGTGGTGGAACAGGTGGTGGCCGAGGTAGTGCCCCCGAAGCATCATTTAATATAGTTGGGCAATCAACATCTAATCAATTAGCCCAATCGTTAAACAACCGTGAAAACAGACCAGTAAATGCATATGTAATAGGTTCAGATGTTTCTTCTCAACAACAATTGGACAGAAATAGAATTAGAAATAGTACCTTTTTAGATTAAATATTTAACAAAACAATATAACATACTCTTTATGCTATGGAAGAATTATACCGAGCAGTTTATACCGAGGAAGATGAGAATGGCGAAGTTTATGGTATATCCATTGTAGATTTACCAGCTAATCAATTTGAATTTATAGCGTTATCAGAAATGATTGAAACTATAAAGTTAGCTAATATAGCTAAAAGGACTATTACAGGTGTGGTGTTAGCCCCCGAACAATTGATTAAAAGAAAATTTAACAATTCAAATGAATACTATAATTTGAAATTTGAGGCCGATACAATAGAAACAATAAGCCAAGATTTCTTAAAAAAGGGTTACCAAAGAAATACTACTTTTAATCACGAAGATGATAAATGGTTAGAAGGTACATCGATAGTTGAAAGTTGGATAGTAAATGACCCAAGCAACGACAAGTCAAATTCATTAGGATTGAAGAATGTACCAAAAGGCAGCTGGGTAGTCACAATGAAATTATCAGAAGCTCTTTGGAGCGAATATATAGTAACGGGTAAGGCAAAAGGTTTTTCGATAGATTCCTTTTTAAAAATCCAAAAAATTAAACAAAAAAAACAAGAAAAAATGAGTATTTTAAAAGAATTAGTTAAATTGTTTTCCGATAAAAAAGAGGAAAAAGTAGAATTAGCGTCAATTCAAGTTGATGAGTTTGGAATTTTAGTTGCGGATTCATTTACCGAGGGACAGACAGTATTTCGAGAAGAAGAAAACGGAAACGTTATAGAAGCTGCTAATATTTCCTTTATGTATGAGGGCACATCTTTTCAAACAGATGAAAACGGTGTTATTGTATCAGCTACTTTAACTCCAATGGAAGAGGCTAACATTACAGAAGCCGAAGTAGCAGAAGTTACAGAAGAAGCTACAACAGAAGTAGCCAAAGTAGAAATTGAAGCGGTTGACCCAACTTTGGCGTTACAAGCAACAATTGACGAATTGACAATTAGCTTAGCAGAAGAAAAAGCTAAAAATGAGGAGTTAAAAAGAGAAAACGAATTACTTTCAAATATTCCAGCAGATTTTAGATTAAAATCACAATCAGTAAAACAAACTAAAGTTGGTAAAGAATCAACATTAGAAGCAATTAGAAGAATAACAAACAATTAATAAACAAAAAAAAAATTATTATGCCAACAACAGTAACAGTAAACAGCGGATATTCAGGTGAATTAGCTGGCGAAATCTTCGTTCAAGCGTTCAAAAAATCAGACACAATTGCTAAAAATGCAATCACAGTTATACCTAACGTATTAGGTTCAGGTTTTTTACCTAAATTATCTTTCACTTCGGCTCAAGCAGCTGCTAGCTGTGGTTTTTCACCATCAGGTTCAGTGAATTACACAGATAAAGAAGTAGTTTTAAAAAGACTTGAAATCAAAAATGAATTATGTAAAGAAGATTTTGCAGCAACTTTTCAAGCTCGTGCTTTGAATTTATTCGGAGCAGAATCAGAATTACCATCAACAATCCAAGAAGCTCTTTTAGAAGCAATGGTTGGTAATATGGGTACCATCATTGATGCTCAAATTTGGGTTGGAAATAACGATGCAGACTCTTTTAATGGTTTGTTAACCCAATGGGCGGCAGATGCGCAAGTAGTAGATGTAACAATCTTAGCAGTTACTAAAGCAAACGTTATTGCTCAATTAGATGCAGCTTATGACGCAGTTATCGACGCAGTAGAAGATGACGAAGATTTAGTAATGGCAGTTTCTAAAAATGTAGCAAAATCTTACAAAAGAGCTATCGCAGACCAAGGATTAAACACTTACGTCGGTGAAAAAGAATTAGATTACTTAGGAGTTAGAATGGAATCTATTGGTGGTTTGCCAGCAAATACTATTGCAATTTATCGAGTTAAAAACGTAGGTTTCTTGACGGGATTGGAATCAGATTTAAACGAAGTGTTAATTGAAGATAGAGCGATGGAAAGCGACTTTAGAACTAAAATGAAGTACTCAGCTAATGTAGGTTATTCATTTGGCCAAGAAATTGTATACGCAAGACCAGCGTAAATTATAATAATAATAGGGGGATGAAATACTCCCCTTATTTATAAACTAAAAAACATAGAAAAATGAGTTGCAATATAAGTAAAGGAAAAAATGCATTAGTTTGTAAAAACGCCATATCAGGTTTTAAAGCCATCTATTTAGCAAATTATGACGAATATAACTTTGTTACATCCTCAACCGATTCAGGTAATATACTAACCGATTTGGGTGATTTAACAGAAGTTTTTAAATACTCGTTGAAAAACACAGGAAACAGTTTTAGCCAAGCTATTACGTCAAATAGAGACACTGGAACTACTACTTTCAGTCCCGTACTTACGTTTATTTTAACAAAATTGGATAAAGAAATGGAATACCAAGTTAAAATGATGGCGTGGGGTAGGCCACAGGTATTTGTTGAGTTAAGCTCTGGTCAGATATTCCTAATGGGAACAGAAGAAGGCAATGAAGTTGCGGGTACAGCTCAAGTAGGTGGTGCAAAAGACTCATTAAACGGTTACACTTTAACCGCTACAGGTGTTGAAAAAGACCCTATCTTTTATTTGAATGATGTAAGCGTTACAGCTTTAAAAGCTTTAGCTTCAGCGTCAAATATCCCAGGTTAATAACTATAATTAACTACAAAAAAAAAAACCGCACTATAATTAGAGCGGTTTTTTTTGTATTTAACAAACAAATAAAAAACCCTCTTTATGGTATGAATATAATAAGATTAGATGGTGGCGGTTATGAAGATGTCATAACCGCAGATAATATGGACATAACCGCAGATAATATGGACATAACCGCAGATAATATGGAATTAGCCCCCGATACATATGTTATAAGGTTAATACCAAGACGTTTTTATCCTAATATGACTTTAGTGCTGTTAAATGAGCTTACCAATATTTTATTAGAAATTGAAGTGATAGCAGAAGAAGATGGTAACTTTGTAAAAATAACTTTTGTATTGGAAAATATTCAAAATAGTGACAGTTTCGAGGGTACTTTATATAATGAAGATAAAACAGATGAAATTTATAGGGGTAAATTCTTTGCAACTAACCAAAATGATTTACAAGAATACACTATGACCCCTAAAATAAACAATATAATTATAATGTAATATAATGAGAAAAGACAGTATACAAGTAGTAAAAATGAACAACTATGTAAAGCCTATTACTAGCGCTTTACTTAGCCAAACAAGTAAGTACATAACTAATGGTCAAGATAACAGTTATTTCTATTATGTTAATGATAGGTATCTTGGGAGCCCGACAAACGCTTCAATAATCGATGGTTATTCCAACTATATTTTAGGGAACGGATTAACGGATGAGGCTTTATATTCAGTTATAAGCGAAGCAGACCTGAGAGCAATTATTTTAGATTTTAAAAAACACGGTAGTTATGCAGTACAAGTAGTTTATTCAAAAGGTAAAGAACAAAAAGTAGTTAAATTATACCATCTTTCACGAGAAAAAGTAGCCATAGGTAAACAATTAGATTTATCAGATGACATTGAATCATATTGGTTTTGTTTTGATTGGAGAATGAAAACTAAATTTAAACCTTACCCAGTACCAGCTTTTGGTTATGGTCAAATGGTTGATGGTGCTTGGGAAAGTGAGATTCTTGTAGTAAATAGACCAAGCCCGCAACCATTATTTCCATTACCCGATTATCAATCAGGGCTACAGTGGGCCGAAACTGAAGAAGAGATGTCAAATTTTTGTATAAACCATATCAAAAACAACTTTTCAGCTGGAAAAATCATAAATGTGTATCAAGCAACCGAACCTAGTGAGCAAGAGCAAGAGGAAGCTGAAAAATCTATAATAGGAAAGGTAGGAGGGTCATCAAATGCTGGTGGAATAATCATAGCGTTTAATAGAACTACAGAAGAAAAAACAACAGTTGAAAATATAGAAATTACAGATGCTTATCAACAATTTGAAGGGTTATCAAAGGAATCTGAAAAAAAAATTATGTTAGCGCACAAGGTTAATGACCCCGCTTTATTTGGATTACCGATTCCAAGCGGTTTTAATTCATCAGCTGACCAATTGGTAACATCTTTGAAAATATTATATCGTTCGCAAATTTACCCAACCAGAAAAATTATATTAGCAGGGTTACAATTAGCTTTAAAATCAAACAAAGCAGTTAATAAAATCGAATTTCAAGATTTTGAAGATTTACAAATAAATAAAACAGAATAAAATGGCAACAGTTATATTATTAAAAGCAGACGAATTAACCAAAAATACAATCCTTGGGGGAAATATAGATGTTTCTCGATACTCTTATGCTATAAAGGATGCGCAGAATACTTTGATTAAAGAAGTGTTAACAAAACCGTTGTATGAAAAAATACAACAGGATTTTAGAAATAATGATTTGACAGGTGTATATTTAGAAATGTATGATGATTATATTCAACCTATGGTTATATATGCCGCCGCTGAATTATATCTTTCAATTGGTGCTTATAAAGTTAGCGATGCTGGAATAACTAAATTAAATTCTTTGGAAGGTACTACATCGGCTACACGCCAAGAAATTGCTATGTTGGTGCAATCGGCCCGTAGAATGTTTGAATATTATAAATCAGATTTTGAAAAATGGATAAAAACAGTTAATATAATTGAATATGCTAATAGTTGTACAGCTGATAGAATCTTAGTTGGCGGTTGGTCAATTAAAAAGAAGTAATATATATTAAAAAGAACAAAACTATGAAACAGAATATAAATAATACGCCCGCAAATAGTGGGTCAGGTGATAAGTTTAAAATCGCTTTTGATAAAGTTAATGCGAATTTTACTGAACTTTATGGGCTAATTGTAACCAATAATAAACAGATTGAAAACGGTAGAAATTTTATAACTGCAGCAAATTTACCAAAAGAGCAACCACTTGAATTTATCACGGGATTAAACCTTGTAATTACTACGATTACAACTAATATATCTACGATTAATAACAATTTAAAAGATTTAGAATTAGAAATTACAACTTTAAATAGTACAGTTGCTAGTTTAAACAGTACAGTATTGGCTCAAGCTAGTTTAATTGCATCACAATCAAATTTAATTGCTATTATAAATTCGGAAATAGCAAGTTTAAAAACAAAAGTAAAATAATAATAATGATACAACCAATTATAAATACACCACCAAATAGTGGGCTAGGTGATAAATTGAAAATTGCTTTTGATAAAGTTAATGAGAATTTTCAATTTATAATTGATAACTATGCTAATGTAACTGTTACCAATCAATTACAGGTTGATTTAGATAATTTACAAACATCATTGGCCAATTATTCATTAATAGGCCATACACATATAATAGCACAAGTAATAGGTTTACAGAATGTTTTGAATAACTTGGTTACTTTAGGTCAATTTACTAGTTTTTCAAATGAAATTAATCAAGCGATAATCAATATAAATACAGCTTTAACATTTTTAATTGAAGAAGCTCCCGAAAATGGAGTAACTTATGGAAGAAAAGATGGCGTTTGGGTTGAGATTGTTGCGTCCGCAACAAATTTAGCTTATGTACCCGCAACAAGAGTAGTGACCAATTCAAACGGGTCAGGTTTTACAATTCCTTTGTCGACAAATGCAATTAATGGAGTATCTAAGCTTTACAACGCATTAGGACAAAACACAGACGGTGCAATAACACCAAAAGCTGTTCAAGACGGATTATTATTAAAGTCAAACATCGCAACCATTACAAGAAATTTTGTAAGCGACAAAGCACTTGGAGCAACTACTGCTGCGGGAGGTACAGTCACTTGGATAGAAATTTACAAAAAATTAATTCCAGCAAATACAATAAATGACTTAGACGAATTAGCGGTTGAGGGCATTTGCGAGG